>Ga0209358_10000209_pt1 | contig 53984 bp, 52 predicted proteins | sample LauGreFa1BDMLBSN_2_FD_187574 | JGI IMG/M metagenome (GOLD analysis project Ga0209358, IMG submission 187574) | Freshwater lake microbial communities from Lake Michigan, USA - Fa13.BD.MLB.SN (SPAdes) (version 2) | ecosystem: Environmental > Aquatic > Freshwater > Lake | place: Lake Michigan, USA... | reverse complement strand
GATCAAGGAGACATTGAGAAGTTGGCTACTCATGCGAACAAGGTATATGTAGCTGCCATTTGACGCTGTGAATTACGCGGCGAGGCGTGGGGCAACAATTCCAGCGATGGCTGCGAACTGCAAGCCAGCAGCGATCACCGTGAACGCATGAAAGATTTCATGGAAGCCAAATACCTTGGGCCAAGGGTTGGGTTTTTTAGTTGCTAACGCAATTGCACCAATGGTGTAACACACACCGCCAGCCAAAATGAGGGCAAAACCTAGATGGCCAAGTCCTCGCCACAACGCCGGCAAGGTGACAATGGCCGACCAACTAACAATCATGTAACTCGCACCGTGCCAAATTGTGGGCACTTTGGGTAACCAATGAATCGCGATACCAATGACGGATCCGCCCCAGACACCGACAAGCACTGCCCACCTGGTCCAACCATCAAGACACAACACTGCAACTGGCGTGTATCCGCCAGCAATCGCTAGAAAAATTGCCGAATGATCGAAGCGTTGCATGAGTGCTTTGGCTTTGGGTCTCCACGGCACGCGGTGATAGAGCGCAGAGACTCCAAACATTGTTGCGGTTCCGACCACATATAACAGCAGCGATAACAGCAAGTTAAAGGGCAAATTGACCACGATCAATAAAACAGTGCCGAGTACCACCATGATCGGAAATGACACCAGATGTGACCAGCCCCGCAATAGCGGTCGTAATGCGGGGTCGTGGGGATTACTCACTTGACCATTGTGACCGACATCGAAGGAAAAGTCTGTTCATCACAGGGCTACGCTTTTGGTCAATGGGCACAGAGGAAGTACGTACGAGGAAAGTTTTGACATGATTGTTCATCTCGTCGACGGAACATACGAGTTATATCGCCAGCACTATGGCCAAGCAGTGCGTTCTTCAACGCCCGCGCCCAATGCGGCAACAATCGGTGTGTTGAACTCAACAATGCAGTTGCTCACTGAAGGCGCAACGTATATCGGTGTCGCCAGTGATCATGTCATTGAAAGTTTTCGTAATGACCTATGGGCTGGTTACAAAACTAGTGAAGGTATGGAGCCCGAAATCTTGGGGCAGATTCCGATTATGGAAGAAGCGCTGCGCGCCATGGGTGTCACCGTGTGGCCCATGGTTGAGTATGAAGCCGACGACGCTTTATCTTCGGCAGCCGCAATTGCTGATGCAGACGCTCGCGTGACACAAGTGCAGATCTTGAGTCCTGATAAAGATCTTGGTCAATGCGTCAAGGGCACGCGCGTTGTGCAGATTGATCGTCGCAAAATGGGTAAAGGCGAAAATGGATTAGTGGATGAAGCAGCTGTGCTGGAGAAATTCGGTGTGCCACCGTCGGGCATCGCTGACTATCTCGGCCTAGTTGGTGACACCGCCGATGGATTTCCAGGCCTCACGGGTTGGGGTGCGAAATCGGCGGCCTCGGTTTTGGCGCGTTATGGCCGCATTGAAGATATTCCCGACGCTGCTGGCCAATGGGATGTCCCGGGTTTACGCGGCGCAGCCAAACTGTCGGCGGTTCTCAGTGAAAATCGGGACCTTGCGTATCTGTTCCGCCTCATTGCGACCACGGTCAATGATGTGCCGGTCGGCAAAGTTGATGATTGGCACTGGAATGGTCCGACTCCCGAGTTCGCCGATTTTTGTGCCGACCTCGGAATCCCGAGACTGGCCGAAAAAGCTGCTGGTCTCGCTCGGTCACGAGGCAGGTAGTCTTGCCCCTGCAACATTTGGCTCCTGTCGAGTGTGGTGACGGTCGGGTCCTGTGCAACGGGTTCCCGTGAATCAGGTCAGGACCGGAAGGTAGCAGCCTTCAGCGGATTCGCTCGTGTGCCGCAGATCGCCTGGCCGCCACCACACCTGGCAGGAACCCGATGTTGTCACCCTGGAAGGGTGCGAGAGCGGCCGAATCGGCACGCTTGGAAAGCGTGTGAGGTGCAAGCCTCCGTGGGTTCGAATCCCACCCCTTCCGCCATGCCAGTAAATGCGAATTACATCGAGGCAATGAATGCTGCGCTTGATCAGGCGCGTGATGCGCTTAATCATGACGATGTCCCCGTCGGTGCAGTTGTTTTACACGAGGGAAAAATCATTGCGGCTCGTCACAACGAACGCGAGAATCTTCAAGACCCGACAGCTCATGCTGAAATTTTGGCTCTGCAAGATGCCGCAAAGCACCTCGGTCGTTGGCGGCTTGATGATTGCACTTTGGTGGTCACGCTTGAGCCTTGTGTGATGTGTGCGGGCGCATTATTGAATTCGCGAATCGGCTCATTGGTCTATGGGGCTGCCGACCTTAAGGGTGGGGCAACGGCCAGTTTGTACAACGTGTCAGCCGACCCTCGCTTGAATCACAATTTTCCGGTGACTCACAATGTTTTGGCTGCTGAATCGGCGGCTTTGCTCGAGCAGTTCTTTGCCTCACGCCGATAACCTCGGATATCGGAAGGGTGCCCGAGTGGCCTAAGGGACACGCCTCGAAAGCGTGCGACGTGCAAGCGTCCGTGGGTTCAAATCCCACCTCTTCCGCCAGAGATATCAGCAGTCGAGTTCACCATCGGGTGCTTGTAAGTCGATCAGGTAATTGTCGACCGCTTCATTGACGCATGAGTTGACGTTGTATCCGGTGTGTTGATCGGCAGTCACGACAATCAGTCGACCTTCTTCAAGTGCTTTGACCATATTGCGCGTGCTGGCAAGTGGCGTAGCGGCATCGCCAGTTGTGCCGATCACAACAATGGGCCCTGCACCTTTGCCAGTGATCTTGATGCGCGGATCAAGTGCCTTAGGCCAGAACACACACGTGTAATCGCCCGTTGTTCCAGGAGAAAAACGTGGCGCGTTTGCTTGATACTGCGGTACTAGTTCGTCGGCCTCTTCAACGGTCATGCGATCGGGATTATCGGCACACAAGATGTTGAGGAATGCTTCAAGTTCGTTTCCGTAAGTGCCATCGGCCTGACGCTGGAAGTATTCGTCGTAGAGCGACAACAAATCGGTGCCATCACCGGCTTGTGCTAAAGCTAACGCGTCTTCGAGATACGTCCAATATGAATCGGAATACATTGCTTGTGCAACTGCGGTGAGTGCCATTCCACGCGTCAAGTCGGGTCGGCCACTTGACGTTGGGATGGGGTTCTCATCAAGTTGTTCCATCAGATCATCGAATGCACCTTCGGCATTGCCGTTGTTGTGAAAGGCACAAGTCGAATCAGCCGAGCAGTTAGCCAAGAAAGTGGCGATTGATTCTTCAAAACCCTTGTTTTGTTGCAGCGTTCCAACAAGGTCATCGGCGTTTGGATCAGAGGCACCATCCAAAACTGCCGCGCGAACTGTTTCAGGAAACATCGTGGTCCAGGTGGCGCCAAGCTCACTGCCGTACGAAAATCCGAAGTAACTAATTTTGTCTTCACCAAGTGCCCGACGAATCATGTCCATATCGCGAGCCACATTGTTTGTTCCAACATATGGAAGGAGATCACTGTTGTTATCAAAACACGCCTGAGTGAATTCTTCAGTTGAGGCCACGATGTCGGCACGTTCTTCATCGGTGTCGGGTGTGATATCGCCTGAAGCAAAGAAGCGGTCGTAGTCCTCAGTGCAATCAATTGCCGGAATAGAAGTTCCGGTGCCGCGTGGGTCCCACCCAATGATGTCAAATGAACTCAAGATTGATTGAGAAAAAATGTTGTCGGCAGCTTCTGCTAAATATGAGCCACCAAAGCCGGGACCGCCGGGGTTCACAAGGAGTGATCCGATGCGGGCATTGGTGTCGGTCGCTGCATGCTTGACGATATAGAGGGCAGTGGTGTCTGAATTGACATCGTCGTAGTTGATCGGAACTTCGATGTAGCCACATTCAAGACCAGTACCGCATGAGTCCCAGGAGATGGTTGGAGTCTCGAAGGCTGAAGTCGAGTAGGTCGTGTTTGATTCAACACTTGAACTGTCGGGCGAATCAGTTGTGTCGGTGTTAGCGACTGTGGTGTCTTGACTAACAACTTCGATGTTTGAACTGCTACTGCAGGCGGTCACCACAAACCCAAAGGCGATCAAAACAACAACTACTGGGGAAAGAGAACGTTTCACCCCTTCAGAGTAGGTCATTCTGGTGCAGGTTTGTTGCGCAAGGCGCAACGATTATGCACCAGAATCACACGTGGTGATATCTGGCCCGTCGGTGAGATTGAGTAAATAGTCGTCAACGATTTTGGTGACACACACGTCGGAGCCGTAGGTGGTGTGTTGTTCAAGTGGACTAATCACCAAACGAGCCCGACCGAGCGCAGTCACCATATTGCGAGTGCCCTCTAACGGCGTTGCGGCATCACCTGTGCTACCAACGACAACTATTCGGTGTTCGGTATCGGCACTGACATTTATTTCGCCTTGTGGTTCGACTTGCCAGTTGGCGCAGATCAACATTTCTTGAATCCATCCGGCCCCAAGTCGAGGGGCGATGTCTTGAAGACGGCTCTTTAAGTTCAACACTTGATCTGGAGTGATCGGTTCGTCTCGATCAAGACAGGAAATACCGAAGTAGGCATCAAGAGAGTCATCGGTGAGACCGCTGCTGTCTCGACTGAAGTACTCGTCAAACAGAATTAACAGAGGTTGTCCGTCGCCAAGATCTGCAGCCGACAGCGCACTTTCAAGTTGGGGCCATTGATAATCCCCATATAGCGCACCAGCGATTCCGGTTTGTGCGACACCCTGATTGGTAAAAGTGCGGTCGCTCTCATTCGCGATTGGATTTTGGTCAAGAGATATCAAGATGCGATCAAATGCATCTTCAGCTGATTCACCAACTTTCATGAATGAACACTTTGTTGCGTTGCATTTCGTGAGGAAAGCATTGAGTGAAGATTCGAAACCACCAGCCTGCAATAACAAGTCGTCGACATATCCCTTAGTCGGGTCAACAGCAGCGTCAAGTACCGCAGCACGAACAGTCTCAGGAAAAAGTGTTGCCCACGTCGCGCCAAGACTGGTGCCGTATGAGAACCCTAGATACGAGATTTGTTCTTCATTGAGAGCCCGGCGTAGAACATCCATATCACTCGCGGTATTCATGGTGCTCACGTAGGGGAGAAATTCGCCGCTACGTGTCATACAAGCCGTGGCAAATGCTTCGGCGCCAGATGTGAGTAGTTTTGTTTCACTTTCATCATCGGGGGACGGATCAAGTCCGAAGTAATCGTCCATGCTGTCAACACAATCAATATGTGGATCAGATTGTCCAACCCCGCGCGGGTCCCATGCCAAGATGTCAAATCGATCAACAATTGAATTGCTGAAAATCTGGTCGGCATAAGCGACAAAATCTAAAGCCGCCACACCAGGTCCGCCAGGATTGATGAGCAATGTGCCGATGCGTTCACTGAGATTGTTTGCAAGATGTCGTGTCACCGGAAGTCTGAAGGTTCCGATACTTGGGTTCTCGTAGTCATAAGGCACTTCAAAAGTTGTGCACTCAAGGCCGCCTGCGCAGTCTTCCCATTCCAAGCTTGATGACCACTCGCGCACAGCGGCGATCCGCTGTTGATTTGATTCGGTTCCGGTTGAAACCCCATCGCTACAAGCGACAGCTGTGACAATCAGAAGAATCCCTAGCCACGCCCGACGAACCATATGGTCAAAGGTAGCCTGCATTGTTATGCGTATGGGACCTCACATGATGATGCCAGGAGATGCTGACGCAGTCAAAGGTCGAAAGATTGACCGAACCTCGATGTCTCGGGTCTGGGTTTTTGCTAGTCCCTACAAGACCGCAATTATTGGTTTCTTACTGTCAATCATCTTTGCCTCGGCGGTTGGTCTTGTGCCGCCGTTCGTTTTCCGAGCAATCATTGATGACGCGATTCCGTCAGGTAACCGTGGCCGTATCTGGTTCTTGGCCATGTTGGCAGTCGGTGCAGCCTTATTCGATGCATTTTTAGCGATTACCCAACGTTGGTATTCGGCCCGAATTGGTGAAGGTCTCATTTACGATTTACGGGTTGCTTTGTTTGACAAAGTTCAGCGAATGCCCGTTGCTTTCTTTACTCGTACTCAAACCGGATCGCTCATTAGTCGACTCAACAACGATGTCGTCGGTGCGCAGTCGGCCGTCACCTCCACCCTTGGCAGTGTTGTCAGCAATGTCGTCGTTCTGGTGATGACTTTGGGTGCGATGTTCACACTCGAATGGCGTCTGACACTTTTGTCGCTCGTTGTTTTGCCGATCTTTGTCATTCCCGCTAAGCGGGTTGGTCAGAGACTCCAGATCATTGCTCGTGAACAAATGGACCTCAACGCCCAAATGAATACGCAAATGAATGAACGTTTCAATGTGTCGGGCGCGCTGCTTGTCAAGTTATTTGGTCGTCATCAAGGTGAGGTCGATGCCTTTAGTGGTCGTGCCGCCCGCGTCCGTGACATCGGAATTCTTTCGGCGCTCTACGGTCGTGTGTTCTTCGTTGCACTTGGTTTAGTAGGTGCACTAGGTGCAGTTGCGATTTACGGAATCGGCGCACAATTAGTGGTCTCAGGAAATATCTCGGATGGAACCTTGGTCGCGCTAGCAACTTTGGTTGGTCGGGTGTATCAGCCGCTCACGGGACTCACCAATGCTCGAGTTGATCTTTTGACTTCATTCGTCAGCTTTGATCGAGTGTTTGAGGTTCTTGATGCGCCAATGTCAATTGTTGACAAGCCAGGCGCGATTGATCTTGTCAATCCTCGTGGTCGCATTGAATTTGATCATGTGACCTTTCGTTATCCGCCAGCTCGCGAAGTTTCAGTGCCATCTCTTGAAATGCCCGGCGCTCCATCAGGTGATCCCGATGTTGATGTCTTGCACGACATCTCACTCGTCATTGAACCTGGTGAAACAATTGCGATTGTTGGTTCATCTGGTTCTGGAAAGAGCACGCTCGCCTCGTTGTTACCACGGTTGTACGACGTCACTTCCGGATCACTCAAAATTGATGGGCACGATGTTCGCGACTTAACAGGGACATCGTTGCGATCAGCGATTGGCGTTGTCTCACAAGATCCGCATCTGTTTCACGAGAGTATGGAATCAAACTTGCGTTACGCCAAGCCTGATGCCACGATCGAAGAAATTGAAGAAGCATGTCGGGCCGCGCGAATTTATGACACCATCGCTGCCTTGCCCGATGGTTTTGCAACGATCGTTGGCGATCGTGGTTATCGCATGTCAGGTGGCGAAAAGCAACGCCTCGCGATCGCTCGTTTGCTGCTGAAAGATCCAGCGATGATGATTCTGGACGAAGCAACTAGTCATCTAGATAATGAAAACGAGTCTTTGGTCCAAGACGCGCTTGATGATGCACTCAAGGGTCGAACTGCCATTGTCATTGCGCACCGTTTATCAACGATTCGTGATGCTTCGCGAATCGTCGTGATCAATGATGGTCGCATTGTTGAGCAAGGCACACACGACGAATTGATGACGCGTGACGGCGCATATGCGCGACAGGTACGTGCAGGCGAAACTGTTCTTGACTAGCGGCGTGATTGTGCGCCGCGGATCAATGACCCGTTGAGCGCACCAGTGTGCTCGCCATCAACGAATGAAACGATTCCGTTTTTGATGGTGTATCGGTAACCGGTTGCAGTCTGCATCAAGCGACGACCGCCTGCAGGTAGGTCATGAACAATTCGGGGCGGGGGAGTTCCGAGCACCGACATATCAATCACGTTGATGTCGGCCTTGTAGCCAGGGGCAAGTACGCCACGATCAAGAAGTCCGACATGATGTGCAGTTCGTTGTGTGATGTGGTTAACCATGAATTCGAGCGGCAACTTCTCACCACGGGTGCGATCTTTTGACCACAACGCGAGTGCAGTTGTGGTAGCACTGCCATCGCTGATCGCACCACAGTGTGCGCCGGCGTCACTGAGACCAATGACGGCGTTCTTGCGCAGCAACATTTCGCGCACATCATCAAGGTTGCCATGAGCGAAGTTGAACAACGGCATGTACAACAAACGATTGCCGTCGTCTTCGGTGAGTAAATCAATGACGAACTCGACAACACCTCGACCTTGTGCAGCAGCACGAGCAGCTACAGAATCTTCGGGCGCGGGTTCGTAGTTGACCGGATTCTCCATGGGGTACAACTTGTGGAAGCCGCCAAACATTTCGCTAGCCATTCCTTCAATGCGAGCGAGTGCAACGGCATGTTCGGCGACAATGCGCGCCTTACGTTCGGGATCACGTAATGCCAACACAATTTCGTTGAGTGGACGTCCGGCAATCTCAACAAAACTTGGGCAAGGCAACAACGGATTCACAGTGGCGGTAAGTCCTTGCAAGACTCCGATGGGTCGCACTGCAACTTGTGTCGACAATGGCAAACCTTGAGCGACGCCTGTGTCAACCCATGCACCAACTTCACGCCAACGATCAGGGAGCGGTTCGGGTTGCTGCACAGTCATGCTGAGTGGACGTCCAGTAGCGCGGGCCATGGCTTCCATCAACTGCATTTCTTCCACTGCAAAGTCGGTGTCGGCCGACAGATACGCGTCAGAGATGAGTTGCACGACACCGCTGCCAGTTTCAGCCATCGCTGAAACGAGAGCTAGAAGCTCATCAGCTGACGAATAACGCGTACCGAGAGGCGCTCCTGCTTTCGTGCGATGCACATAAGTGCGACTTGTTGTGAAGCCAAGCGCACCAGCTTGCATACCTTCGCGGACCATCATCGCCATGCGCGCTAATTCATCAACTGTCGGTGCAACAAGCGGATCGGCGCCACGCTCGCCCATGACGTACGCGCGCAGTGGGGCGTGAGCTACTTGTGTCGCAACATCGATCGCGTATTCGCGACGATCAAGGGCATTCATGTAGTCAGGGAAGGTTTCCCAGTCCCACGCCAATCCTTCGGCCAAGGCGGTGCCTGGAATGTCTTCGACACCTTCAAGCATGCCGATGAGCCAAGCATGCTGCTCGGGGGTCGGGCGAGCGGGGGCGAATCCGACACCACAGTTACCCATCACGATTGAGGTGACGCCATGGATACTTGATGGGGCCAAAATGGGGTCCCACGTGGCCTGACCATCGAAGTGGGTATGGATATCGACGAAACCTGGGGTCACGGTCAGTCCGTCGGCATCAATTTCGCGGGTGCCTGTGCCAGTGAGGCGGGGGCCGACCTCGGTGATGACACCGTCGCTCACGGCCACATCGGCGATTCGGGCTGGTGCGCCGGTGCCATCAACAACCGATGCATTGCGGATCACTAGATCATGAGCGCTCATCTCGTCATTGTGCCACAACTGCTCCGCCCAAGGTCTGACCCGACAGGCTGAAGTCACCCCAAGGACTTAAGTCACTATGACTCAGCATTTGTTCCTTTGGAGTTGCAACTCGAAAATGATGGGGCTAACTTGACACACGGCGACGCAACCTTCGCCAAAATCCCCCCATACATCGCACTTGAAAGGTGTACATCATGGCCAAGGCAGTCGGAATCGACCTCGGTACCACTAACTCAGTTGTTTCAGTCCTGGAAGCAGGCGAACCAGTCGTCATCCCCAACTCAGAAGGTTCACGCACGACCCCCTCGGTCGTCGCCTTCTCGAAAGCTGGCGAAGTTCTCGTTGGCGAAGTGGCCAAGCGTCAGGCCATTACCAACCCCGACCGCACCTTCCGTTCGGTGAAGCGCCACATGGGCACCAACTGGCGCAGCGAAGACATCGATGGCAAGCAGTACTCGCCCCAAGAAATCAGCGCCCGGACCTTGATGAAGCTCAAGCGTGACGCCGAGGCCTACTTGGGTGACACCGTGACTCAAGCAGTGATCACTGTTCCCGCATACTTCGATGACGCTCAACGTACGGCTACTAAAGAGGCCGGCCAAATTGCTGGTCTCGAAGTTCTACGCATCATCAACGAACCGACTGCGGCCGCGTTGGCCTACGGTCTCGACAAGAGCGATGAAGACGAAACCATTTTGGTGTTCGACCTCGGCGGCGGAACCTTCGACGTGTCGGTTCTTGAAATTGGTGACGGTGTCTTTGAAGTGAAGAGCACCCACGGTGACACCGTTCTTGGTGGAGACGACTGGGATCAGCGCGTCATCGATTGGTTGGTCAATCAGTTCAAGTCGGCACACGGTGTCGATCTTGCGAACGATCGCATGGCAACTCAGCGTCTGAAGGAAGCTGCTGAAAAAGCCAAGATCGAACTCAGCCAAGTACAACAGACCCAGATCAACTTGCCGTTCATTACCGCAACCCCCGAAGGTCCGTTGCACCTTGACGAAACCCTCACGCGTGCCAAGTTCCAAGAAATGACAGCCGACCTCATTGAGCGTTGCCGCATTCCTTTTGAACAGGCGATTAAAGATGCTGGTCTCACTAAGGGACAGATTCATCACGTGATCATGGTGGGTGGATCAACTCGTATGCCCGCAGTGCAAGACCTCGTTATGTCACTCACCGGCAAAGAGCCCAACAAGACCGTGAACCCTGACGAAGTTGTTGCCATTGGTGCAGCAGTTCAAGCTGGTGTGTTGAAGGGCGATGTCAAAGATGTTCTGTTGCTCGACGTCACACCGTTGTCACTCGGTATCGAAACCAAGGGTGGCGTGATGACCAAGCTCATCGAGCGCAACACGACAATCCCCACCAAGCGCACCGAAGTTTTCACGACGGCCGAAGATATGCAGCCGTCCGTAGAAATTCATGTGATCCAGGGCGAGCGCGAAATGGCATCGTTTAACAAGACCCTCGGTAAGTTCCAGTTGGTCGACCTTCCGCCCGCACCTCGCGGTGTTCCGCAGATTGAAGTGACATTCGATATTGACGCCAACGGCATCGTGCATGTGAGTGCAAAAGACCGCGCGACCAATAAGGAACAGTCAATGACGATTAGCGGTCAGTCAACATTGTCGAAAGACGACATCAATCAGATGGTGAAGGATGCTGAAGCTCACGCTGAAGAAGATCGTCAGCGTCGTGAAGAAGCAGAAATTCGCAACAACGCCGACTCGTTGGTATACCAGACCGAAAAAGTCTTGCGTGAACAAGGTGACAAAGTCACCGCCGAAGAAAAAGCTGCTGTTGAAGAACCGCTCGCGGCATTGAAGATTGCTTTAGAAGGCAACGACAATGCGGTCATTAAGGCTGCGACTGATGCATTGATGTCGGCAAGCCAGGCGTTTAGCCAGAAGTTGTACGAAACAGCAGCTCGTGATTCGAATGCTGCCGGAACGTCAGCTTCGGGCCAGAATGCTGGCGGCACCAATGACGACGAAATCGTTGACGCTGAAATCGTCGACGGCGACGCCTGAGTTCTGCCATGACAAACGACAATGGTGATGTTGTTGGTGAACCAACAACCGAAGCCGAAGACGCTATTGCGGTTGAAGAAGCCGAATTAGCGGTTGAGCACGATGTCGAAGCGCTACTCACTGAACGAGATTCGTTCCGTGAGATAGCGCAACGACTTCAGGCCGACTTCGAGAATTATCGCAAGCGTGTTGCGACTCAAACATCTGATGACATTGATCGGGCGACTGGTCGTATCGCGGAATCTTTGTTGCCAGTGCTCGATGCATGTGAAGCGGCTTTTGTTGCGCATCCGGCCGAAATTGAACCTCTGTTCAACCTGTTGTTAACAGAGCTGAAGAAGCAGGGGCTCGAAGCACTTGATCTCAGCGGACAAACTTTTGATCCAGCCAAAGCTGATGCAGTCATTCATGAAGAAGGTGAAGGAGACGGCAGTGGAAACCCCGTCGTTTCTGATGTTCTACGAACTGGATACACCTGGAAGGGTCGAGTTCTACGACCAGCCATGGTCAAAGTTCGCGGCTAGTTACATAACGATTAAAGACACAACAAGGAGGTGAGTCATGGCAGCACAACGTGAATGGTACGAAAAGGATTACTACGCAGTGCTGGGTGTGGCTCAAACAGCCGAACCGAAAGAAATCACTAAGGCTTACCGCAAATTGGCCCGCGAAAATCATCCTGATGCAAAACCAGGAGACGATGCAGCCGAAGAACGCTTCAAAGCAATTTCAACTGCCTATGACGTTTTGAGCGACGAAACAAAACGTCGTGAATATGACGAAGTTCGTCGACTCGGACCAATGGGCGGTGGAGGCATGGGCGGATCGCGCTTCACTACCGGAGGCGATTCGGGCTCATTTGAAGACATGTTTCGCATGTTTTCGGGTGGTCGGGCTCGCGGTGGCGCAAGTAGTGGTGTCGGTCCGCGACGTGGTTCCGATCTTGAAGCGGCGCTCACACTTGACTTCAATGATGCAGTTCTGGGTGTAACAACCAGCGTCTATCTCACGAGCGACGCGCGTTGCGACACATGTAGTGGCTCGGGTGCTCGACCCGGAACAGAGCGTAAGACATGTTCTCGATGTGGTGGCCGCGGACAAGTCGATGACAATCAAGGGTTGTTTTCTTTTGCATCACCATGCCCCGGATGTGGTGGTGCCGGAAGCATTGTGGAGACACCGTGCGGTGTATGCCGAGGAAGCGGAATTGAAAAACGTCATCGCGAAGTCAAGGTGCGAGTGCCAGCTGGTGTCTCTGACGGATCACGAATTCGTTTGACCGGCAAAGGAACACCTGGACGCAACGGCGGACCAAATGGCGATCTCTTCATCATCTGTCGGGTGGGCAAGAGTGCAACATTTGGTCGCGACGGCGACAATCTCACGGTCAATGTTCCAGTGACATTTACCGAAGCAGTGCTCGGAGCCGATATTGAAGTTCCGACATTAAGTGGCGAAAATGTGACGCTGCGTATCAAGGCGGGTACCCAAAGCGGAAGCCGTCACCGTGTCAAGGGACGCGGTATTGAAACGACGAAGCATCATGGTGATCTCATTGTGACAGTCAATGTTGTCGTGCCCACTTCATTAACTGACGAAGAACGCCAAGCCATTGAAGCATTGGCATTGGTGTCTCGCGAAAATCCTCGAGAGAGTTCACACAACAGCTAGGGAGGCATTCATGAGTCAACAAACTAATGAACACGCCATCTATGTCATCTCCGTTGCTGCACAACGCGCCGGGATGCATCCGCAAACATTGCGAATCTATGAACGACGTGGTCTCCTGCAGCCTGCGCGCACCCAAGGCGGAAATCGGCGCTATAGCGAATTAGATATTGCGCGCCTGCGACGAATTGCCGAACTCACTGCTGAAGGTATGAATGTTGAAGGCATTCGTCGAGTGATGTATCTTGAAGCCGAAGTCGTTCGCCTGCGTAATGAGGTTGATCAACTTCGACTTTTGGCTGCGCAAGCGATTCATGCAGTACAAGTTCGACCAAGCACTCCGCCATCGCAGGCCAACATTGTGCCCTTGCGCCAGGCCGTAACTGTCTTTGGTCATGTTGATGCAGTGTTGCGACGAGATTGATTGAGGTGAACTCATGAGCGCACAACCCGATTACCAGCCTTATCTTGCCGGTGCCTTTCGTTGGAGGCTCGGGCTTCGACCTTTAGATCTTGCAAACTGGATCGAAATCGGCGATGACTACGACCACGAAATGGACGCCAAGAAGTCTGTCTTTGCCAAGAACTTCACGACCGCGAATGCCTTTCAACCCAACACCGAAAATGAAGCAGCAGAAGTTTTAGAAAGTCTTGTTACTCATCTCGTGACGAATCGACCTGATTGGTTCACTCGTGAAGGTCGAGACATTGTCAATCATCACCGCCAAGAGAGATTTGCAGTCGAACCCAATAGCGATGGTCAATGGGCTGAACATCCATTGGTGACCTGCGCGCGCTTGGTACAAGAAGATTTCGCACTGCTTGTTGAACGAGATGGACGTTTGGTTTTTGGTGGCGGAAGTGTCTGCTTTCCTAATCGCTGGGATCTCAATTCAAAACTTGGCCTCACGATGAGCGAGGTGCATGCACCAGTTGATCAACTCAACGAACAATTGCAAGATCCGATTGATTCGTTCTTTCAACGTCTCTCAACACAAAAGTCTTACTGGCGAACGGGTTGGGGAGTGCTTGATACTGATGAGCTGTATCAAGCAGTCGATGGAACAGCAGCAAAGTCTCCGGCGTTGCCAATATTTGGCGATCCGACAACAGGTGATCGCTTGTTTTTGCGCGTTGAGCGCGAAACAATTCGACGTTTTCCAAAAACCAATTGTGTGTTGTTTACAATTCGTTCGTATGTGCGACCTCTTTCGCATTTAGTGGGACGACCTGAAGATGCGGCACGACTTGCAGAAGCGCTGAGCAATTTGCCCGATGATGTGCGTGACTACAAACAGACGACAGCTTTGACCGCCCCGGCGGTGCATTGGTTACAAACAGTCGCCGCTCAAGATAAATGATGAGGAAACTGACATGGCTCTGAACCCGAAAAATTGGACGTTGAAAACTCAAGAAGCTGTTGCTGCTGCCGTCGATCAGGCAAAGGCATTATCAAATCCTGAACTGACTCCTGATCACTTGATGGCCGCGATTGCACGTCAAGACGACACCATTATTCCTGCAGTTTTGTCAAAACTCGGGCAAGCACCGTTGATGGTGCGAAACGCTGCCGACGAAAAAGTCTCTAAATTGCCCAAGGCCTACGGTGGTGACGAACCCCGGATGAATCGCGAACTTAGCAATGTCTTCGAAAATGCCGAGAAGTACCAAAAAGATTTTAAGGACGACTACCTGTCGGTCGAGCATTTATTGCTTGCGATGAATAGTCGCTTAGGTATTGGTAGCGAAGAACTGATGCAAGCGTTACGCGATGTACGCGGAAGCCATCGGATCACAACACAAAACCCTGAAGAGAATTTTCAAGCACTTGAGAAATTTGGCCAAGATCTCACCAAGCGAGCGCGTGAGGGAAAGATTGATCCGGTCATCGGCCGCGATGATGAAATTCGTCGAGTGATTCAAGTCTTGAGCCGTCGTACCAAGAACAACCCAGTTCTGATAGGCGAACCAGGTGTTGGTAAGACCGCCATAGTCGAAGGATTAGCGCGACGTATCGCCGAAGGTGACGTGCCCGAAGGTTTAAAGAACAAGCGTTTGATTTCACTTGATATTGCGAGCCTGATAGCTGGTACAAAATATCGCGGCGAATTCGAAGAACGCCTCAAAGCAGTACTCAAAGAAATCACCGATGCCGCTGGTGAAGTGATTACCTTCGTTGACGAGCTCCACACTATTGTGGGTGCTGGTGGTGCCGAAGGTGCCATGGACGCCGGCAACATGATTAAGCCGATGTTGGCCCGTGGTGAGTTGCGCATGATTGGTGCAACCACTCTTGATGAATATCGCAAGTATGTTGAAAAAGATCCGGCTCTCGAGCGTCGATTCCAACAGGTATATGTCGGTGAGCCGAGTGTTGAAGACACGATTGCGATTTTGCGAGGACTCAAAGAGCGCTACGAAGTTCACCACGGTGTGCGTATTCAAGACTCTGCTTTGGTGAGCGCCGCAGTTTTATCTGATCGCTATATCACCAGTCGTTTTCTTCCTGACAAGGCCATTGACTTGGTGGACGAAGCTGCCAGCAAGTTACGCATTGAAATCGACTCATTGCCGACCGAGATTGATGTTGTTGAACGTCGCATCATGCAACTTGAAATTGAAAAGTTGGCCCTAGCGAAAGAAACCGATTCGGCTTCACGCGAGCGACTCTCAACGATTGATGATGAGCTCAAACTTCTCAAGAATGATTCGGGCGTTATGCGCGAACACTGGCAGCAAGAAAAAGATGCCATTAGTGCAATTCGAAATCTGAAGGAAGAACTTGAACAATTGAAGATTGGTGTTGAATACGAAACTGATCTGCAAAAGAAATCCGAAATCAGTTATGGCCGAATTCCCGAAATTGAACGCCGCATTACCGAAGCAACGGGTCACTTGGATGTGTTACAAACAGGCAATCGCATGCTCAAAGAAGAAGTTGACGCTGAAGACATTGCCGAGGTCGTGAGTAAATCAACTGGCGTGCCGGTCACTCGTTTACTTGAAGGCGAAATGGCCAAGTTGGTTCATCTTGAAGCGCTTTTGCATCAGCGGGTCATTGGTCAAGATCAGGCGGTCACCGCAGTGTCGAACGCTATTCGTCGCAGTCGCGCGGGTTTGTCTGATCCCAATCGCCCGATTGGTTCATTCTTGTTCCTCGGACCAACCGGTGTGGGTAAAACCGAGTTGGCGCGTGCTGTCGCTGAGTTCTTGTTTGATGATGAGCGGGCCATGGTTCGTATCGATATGGGTGAGTACATGGAGAAACACTCGGTCTCGCGTTTAGTTGGCGCTCCTCCAGGTTATGTGGGTTACGACCAGGGTGGTCAGCTCACCGAAGCAGTGCGTCGTCGTGCATATACCGTTGTGTTGCTTGATGAGATTGAAAAGGCTCACCCCGATGTTTTCAACATCTTGTTACAAGTACTTGATGACGGTCGATTAACTGATGGTCAAGGCCGTACGGTCGACTTCACCAATGTGGTAATTGTGATGACTTCAAACTTGCCTGGTGACCCACAAATGTTCTTCAAGCCCGAATTCATCAATCGCATTGACGAGATCATTCGCTTCCGATCTTTGACTCAAGAAGACTTGGCTCACATCGTGATGATTCAACTTGAAAAGCTTCGTGAGCGCCTGTTGGCTCGTCGAATCACTCTTGAGGTCACCCCAGCCGCGGTGGCGTTACTTGCAGCAGTTGGTTTTGACCCCGACTTTGGGGCCCGACCATTGAAGCGCGTGATTCAACGTGAGATTGGCGACCGTGCCTCAGTCTTGATTCTTGAAGGCAAAGTGGGCGAAGACAGTGCGATTGTTGTTGACGCAGTTGACGATCAGATCGTGCTCAGTTCGTAAGAATTAAGCAGCTTCAACAATGCCACGACCTGGTGTCACGGCAAGTGAAACGCGATCTCCAACTTGAACATGAATGCTGCCGCTTGCCGCGTGGACATTCACGAGTTGGTCATTGATGTCGACGCGCACCGAGATGATCGTCACCGGGCCTTGAAAGGTCACCCGCGTGACAGTTCCGCGCATCGTCAACTCATTTTCGTTTTCAGAGATGGTGATGTCTTCTGGTCGCATGAGGATTTTTCCAACCCCGTTACTGTTTGGCAACTCGTTGATTGAACCAACAAAGCGCGCAACGAATGGTGAAGCAGGACGCAAGTAGACATCCTCAGGAGTTCCAAGTTGTTCGAGTCGACCATTTGACATCACACCGATGCGGTCGCTGATAGCGAGAGCCTCATCTTGATCATGGGTGACAAAAAGTGTGGTCGTCTTGAGCTCGGTTTGAATGCGTCGAATTTCATCCCGCAAGGTTGAACGGACTTTGGCGTCAAGAGCCGAAAGCGGCTCATCGAGAAGTAGTACTTCGGGCTGAACTGCCAGTGCACGAGCCAGTGCTACGCGTTGTTGTTGCCCACCAGAAAGCTGATGGGGATAACGCTTACCGAGTTCGCCCAACTGAACAAGTTCAAGCATCTCGCCAACTCGAGAGTTGCGCTTTGCCTTTTCTACTTTTCGATTGCGTAAACCGAAATCGACGTTCTGTGCAACGGTGAGATTAGGGAAGAGGCTGTAGCTCTGGAAAACCATTCCCATGTTTCGTCGATGGGCCGGAGTGTCAGTGATGACGCTTTCTCCGAGTGATACGACTCCGGTATCTGGAATTTCAAATCCGGCAGCGATACGTAAGGCAGTTGTTTTACCGCAACCTGATGGACCGAGCAGACTGACCAACTCACCCGGTTGCAAAGCAAGATCAAATGATTCAAGTGCGACTGTTGTGCCGAAGGTCTTTCTAATGCCGGTAAAGCTGAGCGAGGTCATACGAGAATCTCATTTTCTTGGGAACGTGAAACTTGTTGTGGTCGAGTACTACGGGATTTAGAAAGAACACCGATTGCGACGAAAAGAAGCGTGGTGCCTAACAATGCAAGGATCGCCAGTGCGTAGCCACCTCTTGGGTCGCTTTGCCGATACTGCGCCATAAATGAAGGGAAGGTGCGCTTTAAGAGGACATCCGAAATTGTGTACTCACCCAGCACGACGGCGACAGTGAGAAAAGTGCTTGAGATTATTGCTGCACGAAGATTCGGAATGACCACTCTGAAAAGAGTTGCAATCCAGGTTGAGCCAAGACTTCGAGATGCTTCAACTAAAACCTTGAGATCAATTGCTCGCAATCCAGTATCGATACTGCGATAAGTAAATGGCAAGGCGAGTACTACATAAAACGGAATCAGTGAGTAGTCACTGTTTAAGAACCAACGGGCGTGAGGTTTAACGACCACAATTCCTGCGACAAGTGCGATCGCTGGAATGACATACGGCAGGATCGTCAAGAACTCAACGAAAACGCGAGCCTTTGGTAAGCGAAGATGTACCCAAACCGCAGTGGGAATCAAAAGTCCAAGTGTGAAGAGTGCTGTTCCGACTGCCAACTTCAAACTGAGAGTAAGAGCTTCGGCGAAGAAGTCATCGGAAAATGAAGCAGTGATTGACGAGAACGACCACTTCTCAAAAAGATTGTTCCAACCCAAGTCAATGACTTGAAGGTTTTGGAAGGCGAAACGCGCCATTGCGAGTAACGGAAATGCAAAGAAAATTGCGCTTGCGATCAAGACAAGAGTCGGGAGCAAACGTCCCAGTGCTCGTTGAGAACGAGATTGTTTCATGAGTTACTCCATCGTTCAGCGCGTCGACGAAGCAGCCAATAGGCGGCCATGCTGATGCCCATCAAGATGATCATCCAAGCAGCAAGTGAATATCCAACAGCATCTTCACCAATCGAGATATCTCCTCCTAGGAAGAAACTAATTCTGAGTGGAACGATCTTTGAGTTGTCGGTTAGTTGCCGAGCCGTTGCGTAAGCGCTAAACGAGTTGGCGAATAACAACAAGAATCCACCAAGAAGTGATGGTGCAAGAATTGGCAGTCCAACTCTGCGCCAATAAGTCCAAGCGCTACCGCCAAGATTGGCGCAAGCCTCTCTCCACGATGATTTCAACCCATCGATAGCCGGCAGCGTGACCAAAACCATGAGTGGAATATTGAAGTACGAGTACACAGTGATCAGGCCTGAGACTTCTCCAAGTTTGAAGTCACCGGCATAAAGATCCCAACCGAAAGCATTAAGAATTTTGGTGCCAAGTCCCTGGCGTCCGAGAAGACTAAGAAACGCGAATGCGAGTGGGAGCCCGCCCATATTGGCCGCAACTCCGCTGAATGAACTGACGATGTTGCGTAGCCAACGGGGCCGTGTTGCGGTGGCCGCGGCGTAGGCCAAGAAACCACCGAAAACCACGCCAACGAACGCTGCACCTGCGGAGAACTTCAGCGAGAAGATAAAGGCATCAAGATTCTGTCCCGAGATTGCCTCGCGCATTGCGCTGAACCCGAATGACCCATCAGCGTCGTGGAGGGCTTGTGAGAAAACGCTGATCGCTGGGATAAACAGAAACAAAATGAGAAAAAGAAAAAACGGAATGAGCCCCGACCAAGCCGAGACTCGTCGAAGTACAGAAAAGAGCAAGGGGGCCGCCGCAGTTGCGACGACCCCCTCATCTTTTTTGGGGGAGGTATGAGTGAACGCCACGATCAGGCGTCAGCCACCATTGGGCCCCACTGCTCGGCGAGAACAGCTTTTGCAGCTGCGATCTGAGCAGGGGTCAAGAAGCTGATCTGCGAAACCAATTCGTCTGGCGGCAAGTTTGCCTTGACTTCTTCGGTCACGAGTCCAGCAGCGGTCAAAGCTTCGATACGAGCCGGGACAGCGCCACCTTCGAGGTAGCCCAATGCGCCTTCATCGCTGAAGATGTGTTCCATCCACAACTTGGAGCAAGCCTGGTGTGGCGAGTCCTTGATGACACCTTGGCCGTAGAAGCCTCCGTACACGCCGTCGCTCGGGAAGTTGGTTTCGTAGGTGATTCCAGCAGCTTCGAGTTCAGCGGCCAATCCGGGAACGTTGTAGCTCCAGTCAATGGTGATAGGGGTTTCGCCTGACAAAACGGTTTCCTTGGTGACGTCGGTGCCACCGAGGTTGCCAGCAGCCTTGAGGTCGGCGAAGAACTGGATGCCGGGCAAGATGTCATCGGCGCTGCCGCCGTTGGCAAGTGAAGCAGCCATAACTGCTGCGAATGCTGCACCAGCTTCACGGGGGTCACCATTCAACGAAACAAGACCCTTGTATTCGGGGTTCAGCAAGTCAGCAAATGACGTCGGAGCCACGGGGGCAATCTTGGTATTGGTGGTGATGGCCATAATTCCGTAGTAAGCGGCGGTCCAGTTGTTGTCTGCATCCTTCAAGCCGGCCGGGATTTCGGCATCGGTTGTCAAGACGTAGGGCTCGAACAGGCCTGCGTCGACCATTTCTTGGGCGATTGCCGGGCTGACGTCAACGTTGTCGGGCATATCTTCTTGGCCGGCCAAGGTCTGAACAGCTTCCATCTCTTCTTTTGATGAAGCATCTGGGCTGGCGACTGGGTACTCAACACCGGGGTACTTTTCGCCGAATGAGGCAAGGATGCCCTTGTAGTTAGCCCATTCGTCGGGAAGAGCGATCAAGTTGACCTTGGCGCCTTCGGCCTTGCACTCTTCGTAGAGAGCAGCAAGCGGATCTGCATCGGGGGTCGATTCGTCAGTGCCGGGTGCTTCGGTAGCAGTCGGAACAGTTGTGGCTTCATTGGTGCTGGAGTCATCGCCGCCGCAGGCCGCGAGTGCCAAACCAGCGACAATGGCGAGTGAAGCCATTTTGCGCATGGATGAGTACTTTGAGGGGATCATCGTTTTCCTTTTGTTTGTGTTCACGGATTGTCAAGACAGTTGTATTGACAGGTGATTACTTTGGTCAAGCGAAGTGACGGCAAAGAATCGTTTATCTGCTTTTGTCATGAACAGTGAATGAATGGATATGCAGTTCACTCAAAATCAACCGAGCAAGTAGGGTGTCGTTACGTTCCCCTCATTTATTAGGAGCGTGCCATGTCAGTCACCGTCGTCGTCGGAGCCCAATGGGGCGATGAAGGCAAAGCCAAGGTCATCGACCTTCTTGCCCGAGAGAATTCGGTTGTCGCTCGCTATCAGGGTGGGCACAATGCTGGCCACACGGTTGTTGTTGGTACCGAGAAGTATGCGTTGCAGTTGATTCCATCTGGAGTTTTGTACGACCATGTCACACCAGTCATTGGAAACGGTGTCGTGGTTGACATGCCGACACTCTTCGCTGAAATTGATCGTCTTGAATCGCGCGGTATTTCATGCGCCAAATTGACCGTCTCGAGCCTGGCTCAACTGATCTTTCCGTGGCACCAATCATGGGACGCGATCTCTGAAGGCAACTTGGGTGAGAACAAGATTGGGACGACGCTCAAGGGCATCGGACCGGCATACGCCGACAAAGCCCGCCGAGTCGGAATTCGCGTTGGTGCGTGCGTTGACTTGGAGTCTTTCTCGGAACAGGTACGCGAACGAGCGACTGCCGAAAGCGTCAACGTTGTTCATGCTGGCGGCGACGCTCTTGACATTGAACAAATCGTTTCCGACTTCGTTGCATACGCAAAGCGTTTGCAGCCATATATAGGTGACACCGTCGGTCTGCTGCACGACGCTGTCGATGCTGGCCAAGATGTTTTGCTTGAAGGTGCTCAAGCAACTTTCCTCGATCTTGATCATGGAACGTACCCGTTTGTGACGTCATCAAATCCGACAGCGGGTGGAGCGAGCGTCGGGTCAGGTATTGGACCACGACTACTTGATCGCATCATCGGAATTACGAAGGCGTACACCACTCGTGTTGGTTCGGGTCCTTTCCCGACCGAAACACTGGGCGAGATTGGCGAGAAGTTAGTTGATATTGGTCGCGAGTTCGGCACAGTGACCGGACGTCGTCGTCGCACGGGCTGGGTCGACTGCGTGATGTTGCGTCATGCCGGTCGCATTAACTCGTTGACTGAATTAGCGCTGACCAAACTCGATGTCTTAGACACATTTGATGAAGTCAAAGTGTGTACTGGATACCGCATCAATGGCGAACCCGTGCACGGTTACCCTGACCGCAGTGATGTACTCGGTCAAGTGGTCGCCGACTACATCACATTGCCAGGATGGAAAACCGAATTACGTCACTGTCGTTCAGTGAATGATCTTCCGGCCGAAGCCAAAGCATTCATTACTGCGGTCGAGCGCGAATCTGGAATTCCGATTCGAATTATCGGTGTCGGTCCTGAACGCGATGACGTGCTGGATTGGACTTCTGCATCAATCTTTGGAGGTACGGTATGATTCCTCGTTATTCATTACCTGAAATGGAAGCGATCTTTTCCGACGAATCTCGTTTTGGTCGTTGGGTAGAAATTGAATTGTTGGCAACTGAAGCGCATAGCGCTTTAGGAATTGTTCCTTCTGCAGACTCTTCAACCTGTCGCTCTAATACTCCAGTGATTGATGCGCGCTTTATTGACGAAGTCCTTGAATGCGAAAAGGTCACCGATCATGATGTTGCAGCATTCGTTGACGTTTTACAGTCGCGAATAGGTGGAACGGCTGGCGGATGGATTCACTACGGGCTGACTTCAAGTGACATTGTTGATACTGCGTGGTGTTGGATGTTGCGCGATGCCGCCGACCTACTCATAGAGGCCTCGTCAAAACTTCTGCGAGTTGTTGTGAGTTTGGCTAAGGCGCATCGTGACACGGTGATGATCGGTCGTACCCATGGCGTCCATGCCGAACCAACGACATTCGGTGCCAAAGTTGCATTGTGGGCCCTGCAGATTGATCGTGATCGCAGTCGATTGATTGCTGCGCGCGACAACATTGCAGTGTGCAAACTCTCGGGAGCAGTGGGCACCTATTCCAATGTTGATCCCAAGGTTGAACAACATGTTGCTCATTCGTTGGGTTTGAAAGCAGTCCCAGCCACTCAAGTTATTTCGCGTGATCGTCACGCTGAATACATGTGGGCATGTGCCGCTGTTGGCAACACCTGCGAAATGATCGCCGTTGAATTGCGGCATCTCCAACGAACTGAAGTTCGTGAAGTTGAAGAAGGCTTTAAGCCTGGACAAAAGGGTTCCTCGGCAATGCCCCATAAGCGCAACCCGATCTCGGCAGAAACGATCACGGGTTTGTCACGAGTTCTTCGGGGAAATCTTCAGGCCGCAATGCAAGATGTTGCTTTGTGGCATGAACGTGATATTTCACACAGTTCTGTTGAACGAGTCGTACTTCCAGATTCATCATTGATGGCGCATTACGTCATGCATCGCTTGCGCCGCCTGCTCGAGGGTCTTCAAGTCTCACCTGAGCGTATGAAACAGAACCTGTACTCAAGTCACGGATTGGTTTTTAGCCAGCCAGTGCTTCTTGCGTTAGTTCAATCGGGCCTGACTCGTGATGAGGCCTATCGCATTGTTCAAGAAGCCGCGGCAATGTCTTGGGAGCGTTCGCAAGATTTCCGCTCAGTTCTTGAAGCCGATTCGCGTTTAGAACGGGTTGACAAGAAAGTTCTTGACGAAGCTTTTGACTTGAAGCGTTCGTTGGTGCACATCGGGCAAGTATTCACTGCCCTTGATGCACTTGAAGTGTAAAAATCAGCGAGTGATTCCGGCTTTTTTCAAGACTGCCGGATCAACACCAATTTCACGCCAAGCGGTGTAGGTGATTCCGTTGCGCTCTCCGTATGAACGAGCAACTTTAACGAATGCCTTTTCGAGCGGTCCGATTTGTTGAGCAGTTGTCATTTCTGCAAGTTCCATTGCCAGGTCGAGGCGTTCTTGTGACAACTTGAGTTGCGTAATTGCATCTGAATCATCAAATTGATTTTCGATAACTGCAAGACGCTTCTTGATCGAGTCTGGTGTGCGCTTACGTCCGCGCTTTGGTTTATTGCGTCGAACCGCTTCAAGGTAATCACGAACAGTTCGACTCTCTGCTCGTCCGACCGCCAAAGCAGCTTTATGTGACTTTGTCATTGGTGTTTTCGGTGCTGCCATGGATGTCAATATATGACTGGTTGATCAGTAATTCCCCATTTGATTGCGTAAGAATTTGTGACGATTTTCTTAAGAAGCGACTGTATTTATTGCTGATACATGCAGATCTCGCAAAGCGATACACGACAACAATCGGCACACTAAGGTAATTACCGATGAGTAATTATTCGAATGCACTTCCCGCTCTCAATGCGACACGACATGCGTTACGTGAACATGTCCTGCGTCACTCGCTTAAGACGGGTAACTTCACTTTGAAGTCAGGTGCGAGTAGTTCATGGTTTCTTGATACAAAGCAAACTGCATGTCGGGCCGATGGCGTCGTGTTGATGGCTGATGTTGCCTTAGAACTAATTCCTAAAGACGCGGTGGCGATTGGCGGCTTGACGATGGGTGCCGACCCAGTTGCGTATGGAATTGCCGCCGTGGCAGCAACGCGCGGGTTTGACTTGCGAAGTTTCAGCGTTCGTAAAGAAGCGAAAGACCATGGTGTGACCGGTCGTATTGCCGGCGCTTTGCAGCCTGGCGACAAAGTAGTCATTACTGAAGACACCGTGACTCGAGGTACTTCAATCATGGAGGCTGTCGACGCGGTCGTTGCATTCGGTGCAATTCCGGTGTTAATCACCGTCGTCGTTGATCGTGGTGGAACTTGTGGAGCCATGGCTGCCGAACGAGGAATTCCATTTATTCCTATGCTGACTGCTCTTGATCTGGGTTATGGATACGGCACCTAAAGCCACGAAGGCCAGATCTGTATAAAGCACTTATGTGATTCATGCCTTTAGTCCTTGTCAGTTCAGCCAACCGCCCCTAAGCGCAAAGTTGGCAAGCAGGGATGCTTGCAACATGATTCACCAATCACCTGTTCCTCATGATCCACGGCCAATCTTGGTAGGGCTCGATGGTTCGGAAAACTCTGAGAGTGCGATGTGGTGGGCTGTTGATATGGCAGTTGAGACTCATCGGAAACTGCGCCTCTTGACCTGCTATTCGTTGCCGGCATTAGTGGGCATGGGTATTTCTGCGGGGTATGTCGGGCCAATGATGTCCTCTGAAGAAATTCGTGCGACGGATGATCATCATCGTCATGCGCTTGACGCGCTGAAGTCCAAGATCTTGACAACCCATCCAGAAATCGAAATAGAAACCTATTTAGATCAAGGGTCACCAGTCATGGCATTGTTAAAGGCTTCTGAGGATGTCTCCATGATTGTGGTGGGCACCAAAGGAGTTGGTTCTGGACACGCATTGTTGATGGGTTCAGTGAGCTACGCAATCGCTCATCGTGCTGAGTGTCCCGTAGTGCTCGTACCTGAAAGCGCGAAACGAACAGTGACAGGTCGAGTGATCGTCGGAATTGACGCGTCAAACAACGCACGCGTCGCCGCAAACTGGGCGTTGCACTTTGCTGAAGACATGCATCGCGATCTTGAACTTGTCACAACCTGGCATTATCCATACTCGGCCATGTCGCCAGAGTTTGGAGTTATGTCTGGGCCAGATATTGATGAACTGAGACTTGCAATGTTGCGGGATGCCCGCAAACTTGTCAATCGAGTGAAAAAGCATCTGTCTGAAGACGAAGGTTCGCGAGTCTCAATTTCTGCAGAAGTCATTGAAGGTTCAGCTGCCGATGCCTTAGTTGAATACTCGACGCCTCAAGACATCTTGGTTGTCGGATCAAAGAGCCATAGTTTGGTTGCATCAGTTTTGTTGGGCAGCACCGCAGTTGGGGTTGCCCACCGCAGTAGGTGCCCCGTTGTCATAGTTCATTAATGCGTCATAACCTCATGACGTGACCATTCAGCAACTTTTCGCCCTTGAACCCCACGGCGTTGACACATTTGTCGGTGCCGGACGGGAGTACCCGTGGGGCGGCTTGTATGGCGGCCACATCGTCGCGCAAGCACTGTGGGCTGCTGCCGAAACCGTCGAACCCGAAATGGAGCCTCATTCGTTGCGGGCGTACTTCATTCGACGTGGCAGCCCTAAAGACACCGTGCGTTACGAGGTTGACCGCATTCGAAATGGAAAAAGTTTTTGCACTCGTCGCGTCGTGGCTCGGCAAGAAAATGGAGCCATCCTTAACTTGGAAGCTAGTTTTCAACGATTTGAACAAGCACCAGACGTACAACCCATTGCCTTCCCCGCAGGAGTTCCACTCCCAGACAAAATGACCAACTCAACTTGGTCCGAGTTCTTTGATCGACGCTGGATTGAGAAAGTAGATCATCCAGCCGACGGACGTGAAGGTGCCGGGCGAGCCATGGCTTGGTTCAGAGTGACCGAAGAGTTAGGTGATCCCGGCGATCAGCGGGCTCAGCTTTTACATCGCTGTGCATTCGCCTATCTCAGTGATGACCTACCAACCGATGCTGTTGTGCGTACGCACCCCGAAATTTCATTGCGACCAGAAAATCATCGCAACTTTCAAGGTGCCAGTCTTGACCACACGATCTGGTTTCATCGGCCTATTCAAAGTGATCGCTGGCATTTGCACGATTTCACTTGTCATTCGTTGGGCAACAATCGTGGTCTTGCTCTTGGCCACGTCTTTAGTGAAGATGGCTTGTTGGTCGCAACAGTCGCTCAAGAAGCACTGATTCGCGACCTCACACCATCAACATAAGGCGAGATAGCTGCGTCAATCAGCGGCGTTAAGAATTGCACGTACGTAGTCGTGAGGTGATGTGAATCGCGATACATCAAGATGTTGCCGGTGATGACGGGGCACGTATCAATTGTGCAAACCCAATGACTGACATCTAGATATTGAGCATTGTTTTCAACTGCCACATCAATACTGGTTTGTTGGCGATTAGCGCGAATTCCTTTGTCGCGACTAGCGGCACACGAACCAACATTTTTGATGGCCTTTGATAGACAAATCGGAACATCGCTTCCCGGGTATGGAGTGTCTGTGATGACGACAGGATTGATTCCCATACTTTGCAATTGCGGTATGAGAGTTGCGTAACCAGCCTTAACGATTGAGTCGGCAAATGGTTGGTCGGTAGCAGGATCGGTTAGACGATTTGAGTTCGTCATAAAGACCACACGTACATTTTCTGCCACGAAACGTTCAAGCACTTTTTCGCGCCATGGTCGGCAGCCGGGATATGTGGGACCAACCAATGAATTAGCGGTAATCAGATCGATTGTGGTGCAACCCATTTTTGTCAGAATGATTAATCGCCATTGATGATCAATGGCGATTTGATTGAGAGCTGGAAACCACTGCGCTGCGTGCGAGTCGCCGTACAGCGCGACAGTGAAATCAGATGTTGTATCTCCGTACTCGCAAATCTTGGGTTCAATGGAAATCAGGTTGACATGGCAACCGTTGTCATAGATTTCAGGTTTGTCGCCGGACGCACCGCGCAATGATGGTTGCAAGTTTGCCGGAACTTCGTCGGTCAGCGCTCCGGCAATAACTGCATCGATTGGTGCAACTGGATTGACAATGGGCGGCGGAGGACCTTCAGGAATTGTTACAAGTGATGTGGTGGTTTCGAACGGCGCAGTCGTGCTTTCAGAAGAGACAACTGTTGACGTAGTAGTAGCGATTGCTACTGGAGCTTCGGCAACAACATCTGTGCTGAGAGCTACTGACGAATTTCGCAAAACGAGTCCGACACCGAGACTTGAGATGATCAACGCGCCACCGACCATCAGTGCGAGTCGTGGCTTGGCTTGCAAAGAGACTGAATGGCGAACGGGATTTTCTAAGAAATGATGCGACAGTGATGCGGCAATCACTGCGCCTGCGATAGCGATCAGACGCTCCGTGATGCTCAGAGCACGTTCTGCATGCGACTCGGCGATAATCAACACTGGCCAATGCCACAAGTAGATCGAATATGAGCGCGCACCAATCCATTGCAAAGGTGTGATGGAAAGAATTCTCTGTGGTCCCCAATGCGTATGTTGTCCAGCCATCAGCACGAGTGCAGTCGCTACAACTGGCAGCAAAGCCAACTTGCCTGGGAAGGCCATTTTTTCGGTGATCGTGAGTCCACTGACAACGATGGCGAATAACCCAAGCCAACCAATGACGGCACGGAAATTGGTGGGAAGTTGTTCAACGTATTTCCAACACAATGCAACGAGTGCGCCGATACCAAGTTCCCAAGCCCGAGTGTGCAGACCAAAGAAAGCCCACGGTTGAGATTGAGTTGTTTGCCAGATACAGAGCGAAAGCGAAACGATGCTCAGTGTTGCGATCGCGACGATTGCTCGGGTATGGCGATCACGCGATTTCCAAAGCAACAAGATCAACAGCGCAGGCCACACAATGTAGAACTGCTCTTCAACCGAAAGTGACCAAAAATGCTGGAAAGGCGACGGTGGTTGTCCGGCTTGCAGGTAATCGGTGCTACGAACACCAAACAAAATATTGGAGAAGAACCCACCACTGGCAACAGCGTCAGCGCCGATGTCTTTGAGTCGAAGTGGTTCAAGCCAGATGCGACTTGCCAGCGCAGTGACAGCAATGACGAGTGCGGATGCTGGCAAGAGGCGACGCGCTCGGCGAGCATAGAAATTCTTTAGCGAAATCTCGCCAACTGACGAATGCTCGTTGATCAGTAATGACGTGATCAAGAAACCTGATACCACGAAAAAGACATCAACTCCGATGAATCCGCCAGTGAGACCAAGAAACTTGGCGTGAAAGAGAATGACGAAGCCGACAGCCAGTGCCCGAAGGCCTTCGATATCGCGTCTAAACATGAAGTGGTCGAGACCGGCGTCGATCCGGTGACCTTCCGCTTTTCAGGCGGACGCTCTGCCGACTGAGCTACTCGACCGTGTGCTTGTGGGTTTCCCCACATGCACTGGCGGTCCCGACGGGACTCGAACCCGCGACCTCCGGCTTGACAGGCCGGCGTGAACTCCAACTTCACCACGAGACCAAAACGTTTGCTTTGGTTATTGCAATTTCGGCTATGTACTAGATGTAATCACTAGAAATATGTACTAGATGTCGGACCGCAAAACGGTCTGGCACCCCCAACGGGATTCGAACCCGTGCCGCCACCTTGAAAGGGTGGTGTCCTAGGCCACTAGACGATGGGGGCTTGGGCACTCGTCTCGATGAGAGCGTGGCAACTCTAACAGGACTGCCTGCGGTCTCCACCCGAAGATCGTTACCCACTGTCGTTTACATGTGGGGGTTTTACGGGAGAGGGTTTTCCATGAGGGCCGAGATGGCACAGTCGAGGAGCCACGACAAGAAGTTGTAGAGGGCGAGTTCGTCATGTCGCGGATCGTCCTCATCGAGGTCATCGTCGATTTCACCAACATTGAGCAGGGTCCCCAAGACCAGGCGCACACTGTTGAGAGCTGCGCAGAATGCATCTAATTGCGCAAAAGTGACGATTTTCAGCTTGTCGTCGCCTAAGAACGCGTCGACGGTGGCGATGGAGTCGAGTCGACTCGCAATTAACTCGTCGCGCATCAGTCGTTGGTATTCGGTTTCAGCCTCGTCATTGTCGAAATAGGCCGGTGGAAAAAGTCGAGCCAACTTCGGGTCACCGATCGGGGCAGTCGTCAACAATTCTCGAACTTCGCCAAGCAATGTGCGGAGCAAACCTCGTTCATCGGGACCCAAATTGACGGCGATTCCCTTTTTGGTTGTCGCGAACGGTGGTTTGGCCCGAGCCATGTCAGACCGCATCCTGTTGCATAGTCGCCCAGAGCCCATGCTCGTGAAGTCGATAGACATCCATTTCGGACTTTTCTTTCGAGCCGCTGGAAACAACGGCCTTACCTTTTTCGTGGACATCGAGCATGAGTTCAGTGGCTTTTTCGAGGCTGTATCCAAATAATTTTTGAAAGACAAAAGTGACGTAACTCATCAGATTGATGGGGTCATTCCAGACCAAAACAACCCACGGATGCTCAAGAGATATTGACTCTTCGACCTCGGGTCGCTCGATCGTTGCGGGGGCCGCGGCGACGAGAGTCACGCCTTGTGTGTTCACTCCTTCATTGTCTCGGTTGGTTGAGGTATTCACACCCCCATACGATCAAGATTGATGTCTCTTGGTTCGCGCCCCTTGGTTCCCTCCCGCCTGTCTCCAGGTGGTGTTGCGGCTCATGGTGCTCGCAAAGAGCCCACGTCGGTTTTCGGCGGCTACATCGTCCTCATGAAGTTGCGGGTTGTTGAGCTGTTACTCATCACGACTGTGCCGACCATGGTCCTGGCCGAACAAGGCTGGCCGAGTTGGGGCCTCGTCGCTATCACCCTGATCGGCGGCACTTTGGCCGCTGGCGGTGCGAATGCCATCAATATGGTCATTGATCGCGACATCGACGCCCTCATGGATCGCACCAAGACCCGTCCACTCGTAACTGGCCTGATTCAGCCTCGGGCAGCCATGATTTTTGCATTAGCCCTGGAAGCGGTCGCTTTTGCGATTCTTTGGGCGGGGGCCAACCTGCTGGCAGCCTGTTTGGCGCTCTCGGCGACCCTGTTCTATGTCTTTATCTATTCGTTGTGGCTTAAGCGAACGAGTCGTCAAAACATCGTGATTGGCGGGGCAGCGGGGGCGGTTCCCGTCTTGGTGGGCTGGGCGGCAGTACAGAATTCGCTCTCGTGGGAGCCATTTATCCTGTTCATCGCCATCTTTCTGTGGACCCCACCGCATTTTTGGGCCTTGGCGATCCGCCACGCCGACGAATACAAAGCCGCCGGGGTACCGATGATGCCATCGGTCGTGCCAATGAAGCAGACGGTTCGGCAGATGTTCATATACACCGTCCTTTTGGCCGTGACGACCTTGATTTTGGGTCCCGTGGCCAACCTCGGGCTGACGTACATGATTTCTGCGGTCATTTTGGGACTTGGCTTCATCGCCAGCACGGTTGATCTCGGTCGCCATCCGTCCGCGAGTCGGGCAATGCGGGTATTCGGATTCTCAATTACCTATGTGACAGTCCTCTTTACGGCCATGGCCGTGGATGTGTTCGTGAAGCACGGTCTCTGACATGCCGCACCCTCCTGGCAAGTTGCCGCGCAATTCACGAACGAACATTTCACGAACGAACTTGGTCGGGGATTTCGGTTCTAGCAGGGTGAAGTGGGTAATGTCGTTAGTTGGAAATAGTTTTGAGACCCCCGAGGAACCCCGAATTCCTCTCGTTGCGCGTGAAGCGAGCCATCTCGAATGACATCAATTGAAACCCATCTACCTACTGATGTATCTGCATCGACGCCAGCCATTGCTACATGGCTGACTACTGCTGATCACAAAAAAGTTGGCCGCCTCTTTATTGGCACAGGTCTTGTCGGCTTAGTTGCCGGACTCGTTCTCGCCATCTTGGTGACATTCGAGCGCATCAACGCCGACAGTTATCAAATTCTGAGCGTTGATTCAGTTCCGCAAGTTTTGGCGGCTGTGCGTTTGTTGCTCACCTTCGGAACTGTCGTTCCTCTTTTGCTCGGTCTCTCCGTTGCTGTAGTTCCGTTGCAGTTAGGTGCACGTTCAAATGCGTTTCCGCGTTTAGCAGCGGCCGGTTTTTGGATTTGGCTGACTGGTCTCGGTCTCGCATTGGCTGCGATCATCGGCAATGGTGGCCCGAACGGTGGCAACTCCAATCTTGTTGATCTGTACCTTGCTGGATCAATTGTTCTTGGTCTCGGAGTACTGATGACAGCAACCTCGATTGCGGTCACTGTTCTCACAAATCGTGCTCCGGGCATGGGAATTCTGCGAGCACCGCTTTTCACATGGTCATCACTCGTTGGTTCGTTGGCAGTCATTCTTGCGATGCCAGTGTTGATCGGGACAACGCTGTACGTCTACATCGATCACCGGTATGCCCGTGCTGGCTTTGGTGGAAACACTGGCGTGAATCAGTGGATCGGTTGGGCTTTGTCGCAACCGTTTAGTTTGTTGTTGGCGATTCCAGCGCTCGGCATTGTGTTCGATGTTGTCTCAACGATCGGACGTAATCGTTTGCCACAGCGTTCCGTGGCATTTGGTGCAATCGGAGTTGTCGCTGTGACCGCACTGGCGACAGTGACTCAAACGAACATCACGCTTCCATGGGAAGGTGCAAAGTTTCTTGATGACGCCGGCACCAAGATTGCTGATCTTTTACCGTTCTTGTTACTGAACGTGGTGCCAGTTCTCGGTTTGCTCGGAGTTCTTGGATTATCGCTACTGACACTCAAGCCCAGTAAGCCCGTCATCAGTGCACCATTGACATTCGTCTTGATTGGTTTGCTCGGCATTCTGCTGGGTGCGGCCGCTCACATCGTCGGTCTTGTTGAAGACGCTGGTGTCATTGGTTCGATTTACGAAGCGGGCGTCTATGTTCCGATCACATTCGGTGCTATTTCGATTGCCTTCGGTGGCATTTGCTACTGGGGACCAAAACTGTGGGGTCGCTCAATTTCTGACAAGGCCGCGACGCCGTTGGCTTTGTTGGCACTACTTGCGATCGGTCTTGACTCGATTCCGTACTACATCGCTGGTTTCGCTGATCAGCCAACTGGTCTCGTCAACGGCTTCGCATACAGCGGTCCACAAGATTTGTGGAATGCATTGACGTGCGCAGGATTTGTTGTCATGTTGTTGGCCACGACTGCTTTTGTTGGGCTTGCAATCAAGAGCTTCACAAGTGGCGCTGCTGCTGGTAACGATCCGTGGGATGGCACCACTCTTGAGTGGGCAACTTCATCGCCGCCGCCCGCCGAAAATTTTGCTGGTGTGATCGTCGTGAATTCGGCAACCCCGTTAGCTGATATCAAGTCCGCTTCATCGACAGGGAAGGTTGCCTGATGCTTGCACTACCCCCCGCCTCGCAACCCGCACCGCGCCGTCAAGTTTTTGTCGGTACTGCAGTCGCAGGTGCCGCTGGTTTCATGCTGATCGGAGGAATGATGGCCACATGGCTGAAATTCCGTGCCGATGCTCCCGTGCGCGAGTCACTCAAGCGTGGATTCATTAAAGACTGGATGCCCGAAAAGATCGTGGTTCCTGAAGTCGCCGCAAACATGATGTTGCTGGGTCTCTTTGTGATCTGCATCATGGCTCAGTGGGCCGTGTATTCAGCAAAGCGCAACGATCGCACGCACACAGGTCTTGCTCTTGGTGTCACTGCGCTGTTGGCGTTGGCCAGTATCAACGCACAGATAGCCATCTGGGCGCAAATGGGAGTTGGCGCTAACGACGGCGCCTTCCATTCAATGTTCTATGCCGCAACCGGAGCGATGACCGCGTTGTTGCTTTCTGGTTTGGTGTACACCGCAGTTGCCGCGTTTAGGTATCTCGGTGGCCGCACCAAAGAAGTCGAACTCGTTTCGGCTCACGCCCTCTATTGGTACTTCCTCACTGCAGCGTTCTGTGCAGTGTGGTTCGTCATCTACGTGCAGAAGTGACGAGGCAGCACTCATGATTACAACAAGCTCAAAACTCTTCTACGGACTTGGCGCAGTATCAATTGCTGGGTCCATTGTTTGGATGATCGCTCATGATGGCGGTGCACTTGGCGCAGTGGCCTTGGTGTTCATCGCCACCGCTTTAATCTTCCTCGGCGCGATTGCCTCATACGTTCGTGACGGTCACGTTTTGTCAACCGATACCGAACAGCATGATTCGGCGCCGGCTGCACAGCGTGGACCCGGTCGTAGTTGGTTCCCGTTGGGTGTCGCATTGTCGCTCGGAACTTTGGTTGTTGGTCTCGTGACTTCGCCGGGCATTTTCAAAGTTGGCGTTGCTTTGTTGATAGCAATGCTCGGCGAATGGCTGATTCAGAACTGGAGCGATCGTGCTTCATCTGACCCGAGTTATAACGAGCGAGTTCGTGGTCGCGTCGTTCACCCACTTGAGATCCCTATCGCTGGAGCATTGTTGCTCGCAGTCATCGTGTTGTCGTTCTCGCGAATTTTCTTGTCTTTGTCGGTCAATGCTGGCCCGATCGTTTTCGCAATCGTCGGTGCATTGGTCTTGTTCTTTGGTTCGATGTTGTCAATCCGACCTGGCACTAGCCGGCGGGTCGTTGGCACCATCTGTGGTGTGGCCCTCGTCGGTCTTTCGGTCGTTGGCGTTGTGTTGGCCCTTGATGGAGAACGCGAGCAATTGACAGAGGCCGCTGAAGAAGATCACTTTGCCCACCGTGCTTGTGGCGAAGAGGCCGACTACTCCGATGAGGACGCAGTCCGCGCGGTTTCAGCCAAGAGCAGTGTGGCCGCCACCGTGACTCTCAAAAATGGTGTTCTATACGCCGAGATGGACGGTTACTCGGGTCCGTTGACCTCAATTACTTTGCAGCGTTCATTGAACTCAAACATCCTTTTCCAGAACGAAGATGAAGGCGAACATCGAATGGTCGTGACATACGGCAAGGTCGTCGAATCTTTGGGTGGAGGCGTCGAGCGCGAGACTCTCTTGCAAGCCTGTACTTCGTTGGTTGCCAAAGGTGGCCAACAAGGGGTCGTCGTGAATGTTCCAAAGCCATCCTTTTCAAGTACTGAGGGATTCAGCATTACCGTCCCTGGTCTTGAAGGAGCATCTGTTGAGGTGTTGGTGCCGTGAAAAAGATGAATGATCAATCTGGAGAGTCGATGAAGACCGCACGACGTTGGCGTAATGCCTCAAAGGCCGCAATTGCCGTTTCTGCATTGAGTTTCTTGGCTAGTTGCGCCAAGGATGCGCCGCAAGATACTTGGCAACCAGCCGGACCTAATGCTGAGCGCATTGACAATTTGCAGCGTCCAGTGTTCTACGTCGCTGGCGTCGTTGGTGTGATTGTTTTTGTTGCTGTTGCCTGGGTGCTGTATCGCTATCGCGATCGTGGCCAAGCCATTCCAGAGCAGACTCACGGTAAGCCGGTTGTCGAAATTGTTTTGACTGTCATTCCAGTACTGATTCTTTTAGGTGTTGCCGTTCCGACCGCAAGCACAATTTTTAAATTGGCGAAAACCAGCGACACCGAAATGACCATCAACGTCACTGGTCAGCAGTGGTGGTGGGAATACGACTATCCAGCCTCGGGCTCCAATATTGAGCAGTACGGAATTACGGCGCCGATCGTGACGTCGGGACAACTCGTTATCCCTGAGAACACCAAGGTGTTGTTGCGAGTGACCAGTCGTGACGTCATCCACTCATACTGGATTCCTAAGTTGAACGGCAAGAAGGACAGCGTTCCTGGTCGTGTGCACCTGTTGCGCATGGAAGGTTCGAAGCCCGGTATCTACGCCGGCCAATGCACTGAGTTCTGTGGTTTGTCGCATGCCTACATGCGTATGGAAGCTGTGGTTTTGTCACGGGCCGACTACGACAAGTGGGTTGCGAACCAACTTGAGGAGTACACCGCCCCCGAGGCCGGAACCGACGCGGCGGCGGGTGAAGCGTTGTTTATTCAACAATGCAGTCGTTGTCACCAAGTCAATGGTTTGAAAAACTCTGATGGAAGTTTGAATATCGCGGCGCCCGAACAGAACCTCGTTTCAGGTGCTGCACCCAACTTGACCAACTTGATGACCCGCAACACTTTTGCTGGCGCATCGTGGGATCTATTGACACCAGAATGTCGCGACAATGTATGGAATGCTTCATCGGCTGATTTCGGTGAGCGTTACCTTGCAGGTGTATCGACTGAATGTTTAAATCAGAAAGACCTGCGCGAATGGTTGCGTAATTCACCGGCAAAGAAGCCGATGTACGCCGACCCAACCAAGTTGGCCTCCACTGGCGGTCTGTACCGCGGTATGCCAGCTCTTGGTCTGACTGAAGATCAAATCAACATCATCATCGCTTACTTGCTCGAGCGGAAATAACGGGAGAACACTCAGATGACCATCATCGATCGTCCCTCCACTGACGTGGCTATTGCCGGCGGTGCACCTGCGGGTGTCAAGCCGAGCGAAGCACTCGGTGTTTTCAAGCGGCCTGCCGCGTCAACTAGTTGGCGCGACTGGGTCGTCACAGTCGACCACAAGAAGCTTGGCATTATGTACGGCGTCACCGCCTTCTTCTTCTTCATCGTGGGTGGCGTTGAAGCACTGCTCATTCGTTTGCAACTGATTGCTCCAGATGGAAAAGTTCTGAACGCCGATCAGTACAACCAGATGTTCACGATGCACGCGACCACCATGGTGTTCTTGTTTGTGATGCCGATGGCTGCTGCATTCGCCAACTATTTTGTGCCATTGCAAATTGGCGCACGCGACGTGGCCTTCCCACGACTCAACGCTTTTGGTTTCTGGTGCTTCTTGTTCGGTGGTTTGTTCTTGAACTCATCATGGTTCTTGGGCGGCGGAGCCGATGGCGGTTGGTTCATGTATGCCCCGAATAGCAGCACATTGTTCTCGCCGAGTCTCGGAATTGACTTCTGGACACTTGGTCTTCAGATCACTGGTATTGCGTCATTGACTGGTGCAATTAACTTGATTGTCACCGTCCTCAATATGCGGGCCCCGGGCATGAAGATGATGCGTATGCCCATCTTCACGTGGATGGTTCTCGTGACCCAGTTCTTGCTGTTGTTCGCAATTCCGGTCATCACCGTTGCATTGTTCTTGCTGACCTTCCAGCGTTCATTCGATGCAACATTCTTTGATGTCGCTTCTGGTGCCGACCCATTGTTGTGGCAACACTTGTTCTGGATCTTCGGTCACCCCGAGGTGTACATCATGATTTTGCCGTCCTTTGGCATCATCAGTGAAGTCCTTCCGGTGTTCTCGAAGAAGCCATTGTTTGGTTACCCCATCGTTGCGATGTCGGGTGCTGCCATCGGATTCGTTGGTTGGGGCGTGTGGGCTCACCATATGTTCGCGTCTGGTCTCGGCCCAGTTTCGGTCACCGTCTTTTCGATGGCGACCATGGCGATCGCTGTTCCAACTGGCGTCAAGATCGTGAACTGGGTCATGACAATGTGGGGCGGCAAACTTTCTTTCACCGTGCCGATGTTGTTCGCCATTGCTTTGGTTGTGCAGTTCACCATTGGTGGCCTGTCTGGTGTTACTCACGCAGTTGCACCTTCCGACACGCAACAGACTGACACGTACTACATCGTTGCCCACTTCCACTATGTGTTGTTTGGTGGAGCAGTATTCGGTTTGTTCTCGGGCTTTTATTACTGGTGGCCCAAGATGTTCCGTCGTCAACTGAACGAAGGGCTCGGAAAGTGGAACTTCTGGTTGATGGTGATCGGAATGAACCTCACTTTCGGACCCATGCACATTCTCGGGTTGCAAGGTCAGCCTCGTCGTATGGGGGTCTGGACCGAAGCTCGCGCTGGTGAAGGTTTCTTCAACTTTGGTTTCTGGAACCAAATCGCATCAATCGGGTCCTTCATTCTTGGCTTCGGAGTACTTCTGTTCTTGGTCAACGTGATTTACACCCACAAGTCAAAGAAGGTCGCGATTTCTCCACTCGACCCGTGGGATGCGCGCACCCTTGAGTGGATGACGCACAATCCGCCGCAAGAACACAACTTTGACACCATTCCGACAGTTGGTCACCTTGATGAGTTCTTCCATCGCAAGTACGAAACCGATGCGTCAACGCACGCCGTCAAGCAAGTGCATAGTGCTGAAGAAGTGATGGCCGAACTCAATGCTCATCCCGATGAGCACATTCACATGCCGTCACGTTCGTACTGGCCAATTTTGTTGGCCCTGTCCTTGCCGGTCATTGCATACGGTTTGATCTACAACCGGATGTTGATGGCAGTCGGCGCCGCCATGACGTTGCTCACAATGTTTGGTTGGTCCATGGAACCATCGACGTCACCCGACGACGATTTCGATCCCCCGGCACCTGGTGAAGGTGGCGGCCACACGAAGGAGCTGTCGCCCCTTGGCTGAAACAGCAATCTCCCACGGTCATGACGTAGGTCATGGCGCACATTCCTCGACGGGCTTGTCCAATAACAAGCTCGGAATGTGGATGTTCCTCGGTTCAGAATGTCTCCTTTTTGGTGGACTGATCTCGACGTACATGTTGTACAAAGGTCGAGTCAATGCCGGACCACAGCCTGATCAGATCTTTGATATTCCTTTCACTTCGGTGAGCTCGTTCATTCTTTTGATGAGTTCGTTGACGATGGTGTTGGCAGTATCAGCGGCGCAGCGTAAAGACGAGCGCAACATGAACTTGTGGCTCGTGATTACCGCGTTGCTCGGAGCCACTTTCGTCGGTGGTCAGGTGTACGAGTTCACCGCGTTTTACCGTGAGGGCTTGGGCTTCACGACCAGTCTCTTTGGTTCAAGTTTTTACACCTTGACCGGTTTCCACGGAGTTCACGTGTCTGTCGGAATTATCATGCTGATGGCATTGGTTGGCATGAACCGTAACAAGCGCATTCCTGGTGATCGAGCCGAAGTTGTCGAGTTGGTTGGCTTGTACTGGCACTTCGTTGACATCGTCTGGATTATCATCTTCACCCTCGTCTACCTGATTCCGTCCTGAGGAGCGACCCATGAGTACCGCTACCGAACACTCCGAACAAACTGAACACACCGATGGCCACGAGGCTGAACATCACGGTTTGTCCGACAAGCAATACATTTATATTGCTTTGATCTTGGCGGCATTGACGGCAATTGAAGTGTCAACGTACTACGTCGACTTCGGTCCGTTCTTTATGCCGACACTTTTCATCTTGATGATCGTCAAGTTCGTGACCGTGGTGTCGTACTTCATGCACCTGAAGTTTGACAACAAGCTTTTCACGTACCTGTTCTATTCAGGATTGTTGTTGGCCATCGCCGTATATTGCGGATTTTTAGCGACGTTTAAATTCTTCTTGCAGAAGGGTTGATTCCCATGGTCGGGGAGATTTTCGTCGACCCTTGGCGCTATCAACTTCACCTTGAAGTTTGGTTGCTCATTGCCTTTCTTGTTAGTTCGTACATTTACGTTGTGCGGGTACTTGGTCCGAGGGCAGTAACTGCGGGCGAACCAATTGTCACGCGTCGTCAGTTGGTGTGCTTTATTACCGGCATCTTGATCATGTTTTTGTCGACCGACTGGCCGATGCACGATATTGCTGAAGAGTATTTGTATTCGGTTCATATGTTCCAGCACATGTCACTGACTTACTTCATGCCGCCTTTGGTAGTGCTGGCGACACCTGAGTGGTTTGTTCGAGTCCTCGTGGGTAATGGACGGGCCTATCGCGCCTTACGGTTCTTTACTTTCCCAGTACGAGCGGGGCTGTTATTCAATCTCGGTGTCGTGGTGAGCCATATCCCAGGTGTCGTTAACGCATCAGTGTCAAATGGACCATTGCACTATTTCGTCCACGTAATTCTTGTGTTGACATCAATTTTGATGTGGATGCCAGTCTGCGGACCGCTGAAAGAATTTCAAATCACTCCGATGTCAAAGATGATTTACCTTTTCTTGAACAGTGTGGTTGCCACCATTCCCGCCGGTTGGTTGACCTTCGCTGAAGGAGTGGTGTACAAGCATTACAACATCCCTACTCGGGTGTGGGGAGTCTCGGTAAGTAACGATCAGCAGATCGCTGGTGCCATCATGAAGTTGGGTGGCTCAATTTTCTTGTGGACGATCATCGTCGCAATGTTCTTTAGGCACTTTGTGAAAACCTTTAGAGACGAAAACAAAAACGATTATGACAAAGTTGAAGCGATTTTGACAACAGCTGATGTGGAGCGCGCATTTCAAGCAACTGCTCCAGCTGAAGAACCTAAATCACTCAATTAGAAGTGACGTCACTATTTTTAGTCGCTGCCTTCAACATCAGCGATTGAAATCGACACATTGTCGGGCAGGGGCGGTAATCGTCGAGTGCAGATCCATGTGATCACCACAAATATGGCCGATCCCCAAAGTGCCGCGACGAGATCGCCCCAAAGGTATAACAAGCCCGAAAGTAACGTGCCGACGAATCGCCCTGCGGCGTTAGCCGAATAATAGAAACCGACGTCAAGGGCCACGGAATCATCTTGAGAAAATGCCAAGACGAGGTATGAGTGCAATGACGAGTTCATTGCGAATGCAACTCCGAACACAACAAGTCCACCGACAATCGTCCAGTGAACTGCGATATCAAATGCTACGAGAAGGGCGATGACAGCCGAGATAAAACTGAGTATGAGTGCCCATTGACGAGAGGCGCTCACTTCATCGACAAGTCGGCCTCCTCGGGCGAGCATCTTGGGTGCAAATGATTGAACTACTCCGTAACCAATGACCCAGAGTGCGAGAAATCCTCCGACACCTCGCTCGGACCAACCAAGTTCATCCGAGAGAAAGACTGGCAGAGCAACGACAAACCAAATATCTCGTGAGCCGAAAAGAAAAAATCGAGCAATTGACAACCGATTGATGGCCGATGACTTTGAGAGGACCGAACGCAGGGGAGCCTTCTTCTTTGATTTTCCAATATCTCCATTGAGAAAAATGATGAGGGCAATCACAGTGATTGCGAGCGCCCCTGCCATTGACCACAACGCACCGTCATAGCCAATTCCCGAAAGAAGAGCTGCACCTACAAAAAATCCAACTCCTTTAAGGGCATTCTTCGAGCCGGTCAAGATTGCAACCATTCGGAAAAGAGAGCCGTCACCGGCCACAGTTTTCACTGCGCTCTTTGAACTCATTTTGGTCAGATCTTTAGCAACGCCAGAAAGTGCTTGCATCGCCATCACGAAACTGACCGATAACCATTTTTGCCACGTGGGAGATTCAAATGTAAGAGCGCCGAGCGCGATGATTTGAAGGGCAAGCCCAGCAACAAGGGTTCGATTGAGTCCCCGACGAGAACCGACCCAACCACCAAGTAAGTTCGTTAAAATTCCCATGAACTCGTAGGCAAGAAAAAGAAACGCGATTGAAACGGGGGAGTATCCAAGATCATTGAAATGTAAGAGGACGAGCATTCGAAGAGCACCATCGGTGATGGTGAAGACCCAATAGCCTGCGGTCACCAAAATGTAGTTGCGAAGATTCACGAATGTGTTCCGAGTGACTGTGCAACTTTGGCGGCTAATTCTGCCATGCGGAACGCGTAGCCATATTCGTTGTCGTACCAAATCAATACTTTGACCATTCGCGAGTCAATGACCATGGTTGAAAGTGCGTCAACAATTCCAGAACGTGGATCATTGACAAAGTCTGCAGAAACAAGTGGACGAGTTTCGTAACCAAGAATTCCTTGTAAGGCACCAGTCGACGCATTTTCAAATAGGCCATTAATTTGTTCAACAGTCACGTCTTCTTTCACGGTAAAAACGGCATCGGTGAGTGAAGCATTCAAAAGTGGAACCCGAACTGCAAGACCGTTTAACTTGCCAGCCAACTCTGGATAGATCAAAGTGATTGCTGTTGCCGAACCAGTTGAGGTCGGTATGAGGGACTGAAGTGCCGATCGGGCACGCCGCAAGTCATTGTGAGGTGCATCAACTAAGACTTGGGTATTGGTGACATCATGGATCGTGGTGATTGATCCACGCTGAATACCGACTGATTCATGTAGGACCTTGACAACAGGCGCCAATGAATTGGTCGTGCACGAAGCTGCCGTAACAAGGTGATGGGTGTTGGGATCGTAGAGATGATCGTTGCAGCCCATCACGATATTGAGAACTCCAGGACTCTTCACTGGACACGCAACAACGACTTTCCGTGCACCGCGATCAAAATGGGGCTGAATTGTCTCTGTGGTCTTGAACTTTCCAGAACATTCAAGAACTACGTCGACTCCTAAACGGTTCCAATCAATTGCACCAGGTGAATCTTGATCACTAAATGAAACTCGATTGCCATCAATGACCAGTGTGTCGCGGTCAAGCTGCACTGAACCGGAATATCGCCCATGAACGCTGTCAAATTCAAGAAGATGAGCCGCAGTCAATGGCCCACCTTTGACTTCGTTGATATGCACAAGTTGCAGTGAAGGGTGGTCACGTAAAGCCCGCACAAGGAGGCGTCCGATACGTCCAAAACCATTGATTCCAATGCGAGTTGTCATGACTTCACTCCTTTTTCTGTCACCGTTGAGTTGATGACTTGATTCACGCGAACTTCAAGTTCGGCAATGACTGCGTCAAATGCCTTGGCATTTCCGCTCGGCACTGGGTCGGGGATTGACCAATGCCACCAATCACGAGGTGCATGGAGTTCTTCATGGACCAGGTCACAGACCGTCACAACTTGGACGTTACGCGGGATCTTTCCGAGGGCCGATGGTGCAATGTCGCGAAGTTCGATTCTGTTGCGCTTGGCTGCAGAAATCGCTTGCCGATGGATATGTGCTGCCGGTTGAGTTCCTGCGGATCTGGCTGGCTGTCCAGTACGTGCTTGCCAAATCGCTGCTGCTAACTGTGAGCGCGCCGAGTTGTGTGTACAGAGAAAGAACAACGGTTTGCGGGGGGACGAGCGACGAGGTGCGATTAAGTGCAAGCTTGAGGGGGCCAGTCTTATATAGCGACGGCGAGCATCACCAGACGACGTTGAACGAAGAATGAGTCCGATGTTTTCAAGAGTGTCAAGGTGATGAGCAAGCAAATTCGAGGGAATTTGCAATCGTGATCCGAGGTCGCGAGGGGAACGATCGCTGAAGGAAAGTTCATCAATGATTGCTAGGCGGGCTGGTTCGCCTAAAGCCGCATGAATCGCTGCTCGTTTCAATAGTTGATCAGGGAGCTTTGTCACAGAGATTAGTCAATCACGGTTGAGTGAATTTTTTGAGCCTCAGATACTGAAATTCAGATGAATTGATGAAGGGCAGTGGTGGCACTTATTCCCAGCGAAAAGTTTTGGCGGCTAGAAGCGGGGTTAATAATGCCCAAATGCCCAAAACAATCCACGATGTTCCGGGACGATCGGCTTGCCCAACCAGGGCATCGCGCAGAACATCAGCTAGCGCACCAGAAGGAAGACATTTGGCAACTGCTGCAACAGGTTCGGGCAGTTTGTCGAATGGCACCACCATGCCGCCAAGCAGAAGGAGCAGTAGATAAAGGCCATTTTGCGCGGCAAGGTTGATCTCGGCGCGTAAGCGTCCGGCGATCAATAGGCCAAGGCCAGCGAAGGCGATACTTCCTGTGGCTACGGCACCAATTGCGAGCAACCAACGCGCGTCATTGGCTTGCCAATTGAGTATCAACGCCACCGGAATCAAAATGATGAGTTGGATGATCTGCATCAATAAAACCGTGACGATTTTGGCGGCTAGCCAACGGGGTCGACCAAGTGGAGTGACTCCTAATCGTTTTAAGACTTTGTAGCTACGTTCAAAGCCCGTAGCGATACCAAGGCTGACCATTGAACTACTCATAATGGCGAGCGCAAGAATGCCCGGCGTCAAGAAATCCATGTGGTCTTCAAAACCGGTTGGCAAAACATCAGTCGTCCCGAAGAAAACCAAGAGCATGACGGGGATGATGAGTGTTAAAAGAAGTTGCTCACCGTTGCGGGCCAATATCTGCAATTCGGCGCGCAGTTGGGCACGGAATGGACTTGAGGAAACTTTCACGATGCTCCTCCGGTCAGCTTCTTGAACACATCTTCGAGGCTGGCCATACCCGTTCGAAGTTCGACCACGTCAATTCCACGTTCAGATAACCAAACAGCAAGTGCGGCGATGAGTCCTTGAGGAGCGTCTTCAATGCTGTAATCGCACGGGGCATCTTCAACGAGCCACCCTGCAAGATTGTCAGGCATGTCATCAAGAAGAAGAGGGCGTACGGTACGTAGCCGCACGGTACGTCGAGCTTTGCGCACATCGTCGAGGGTGCCTTCAACAAGCACTTTGCCCTTGTCGAAAATGACGACGCGATCGCAGATCTTTTCGGCCTCGTCGAGTTCGTGGGTCGCCAGAATAACAGTGACCCCTTGATCGGCGAGGCGACGAATGATCTCGCGAATCGTGGTTCGACCATTGACATCAACCCCACTGGTGGGTTCGTCAAGAAAGATGATTCGGGGTTGCGATGTAAGAGCCAAGGCAAGGGACAGTCGTTGCTTTTCGCCCCCTGATAAGCGCCGCCATGAGGTCTTCTGGCGATCGGTAAGACCAACGAGATCGATGAGTTCTTGGGGGTTAGCGACTTGGCTCTTTCCGCTGGCATACAAACCGCAGTACTGCCGAACCACGTCAATGGGACGGGCGCTGGGGTAGATGCCGCCTTCTTGGAGCATGACTCCCATTTCATTAGCCAACGCCCGATGGTCCTTGGTGGGGTCGAACCCTAAAACGCGCACCTGACCTGACGAGGCACGCCGGAGGCCCTCACAGACTTCGATGGTGCTGGTTTTCCCTGCGCCGTTTGGGCCAAGGACGGCGGTGACCTGACCGGCCCGAGCCGAAAACGAGACCGCGTCAACGGCGACAAGATCGCCGTACCGCACCGTGAGATGGTCGACGACCAACGTGGGCTCACCACGGTCAATACGAGAGAACGACGGAACGTCTACAGCCACGTCTTTGACTTTAGTCGTAGGGGTGGGCTTCAGCCGTCGGGATAACCTGATGATTCTGTGATTGATGTCCGCTTACTTCGCAATGACCCCCAATTGGTGAAGGCTGCTCTTGCTCGCCGTGGCAAGCCCGAGCTTCTTGTTCAACTCGCTACGGCGATCAGCCTTGATGAACAAGTTCGAGATATCACTGCCCGTCGTGACACTATTCGTGCTCGAGTCAACGAACTCTCAAAATTGGTCGGAACCGCTCGTCGCAATGGCGACAACGACGAAGCTGAAAAACTTCAAGCCGAAAGTCGTTCACTCGGTGATGATGAAAAGTCGTTAGCTGAATCTTTTGAAACAGCTCAAGGGCAACTGCGTGATGTCATGTTACGTTTGCCCAACCTGCCTCACGCCGACGCTCCCGACGGTGCAAGTGATCACGACAATCCATTAGTGATTGGTCCGAATCAAATGCCAGCAAGTTTCACGGAGTATCAGCGGATGCCTCACTGGGAAATCGCTGATGAACTTGGCATTCTTGATAATGAACGCGCGGTGAAGTTAAGTGGCGCAATGTTCACCATGCAGCGAGGCGCGGGTGCCATGTTGTCGCGAGCGCTGTGTCAGTACGCATTGGATATGAATGCAGATGCGTTTGAAGAAATCCGTCCGCCCTCTTTGGTGACTACCGCAACGCTCACAGCAACTGGTCAACTACCAAAGTTTGCCGAAGATGCTTACGCCATCGAACGTGATGATCTGTGGTGTATCCCAACAGCCGAAGCACCTTTAACTTCAATGTATGCCGGTGAAGTTTTAGACGAGTCCCAACTACCTTTGCGTTTGATGGCTTATTCGTCGTGTTACCGACGCGAAGCCGGATCGGCTGGTCGTGATACACGCGGCATGCTTCGCGCGCACGAATTCGACAAGGTTGAAATCTTTGCGTTGAGCACCCCCGAAACTGCTGACGAGCTGTTGATTGAATTGCGCGATCGTGCTGAGCGATTGATTGCTGGTTTGGGCTTGCCCTACCGCATCATCGAAATTTGCACCGGCGACATGGGTCAAAGTCATCACCGCAGTTTTGACATTGAGGTCTACGCACCTGGTTGCGATAACTGGCTCGAAGTTTCGTCAGTCTCTTGGTTTAGCGATTATCAAGGTCGACGTGCCGATATTCGCTATCGCAAATCCGGCGAAAAAGGCACACATATCGCTAACACACTTAATGGTTCGGCTCTTGCAGTTCCGCGAGTATGGGCCGCAATCATGGAGAACTTCCGCCAGGCAGATGGCAGCGTGGTTATTCCAGAAGTTATTCGACCATACATGCGTGGGCTTGAACACATCAGTCCGAAGATCTGATCAACATGAACCTGCGTGATCGTCGCATTCAGTACGAAACCGCAGGATTGAATTTTGACGATCTTGACGAGTCGCCGATTCAACAATGGCATGCCTGGTATATCGAAGCAGTTGAGGCTGAACTCGCCGAACCAAACGCGATGGCCGTCAGCACGATAGATGTCGAAGGAATGCCAGACTCGCGCATTGTTTTAGTCCGTGGACTTGATGATGATGGTTTGACCTTTTTCGGCAATTACAACAGTGCTAAGGGCCAACAGATTGATGCCAACCCTGTTGCGAGCGCCGTATTTCCTTGGATTGGTTTGCACCGTCAAGTTCGGGTACGGGGCAGTATTGAAATGTTGCCGCGCCATGAAAGCGATGCGTATTTTGCTTCGCGTCCTCGCGATAGCCAATTAGGTGCTTGGGCTTCGCCGCAAAGTGAAGTCATTGAAGGTCGTGACATACTCAATCAACGGCACGCCGAGTTTGCCGAAAAATTTGCAGGTGTTGAAGTGGTGCGCCCACCACATTGGGGCGGATGGTTGTTGGTCCCCGAAGTTTTTGAATTTTGGCAGGGCCGACCAAATCGGCTGCATGATCGTTTTCGTTATCGACGCGATGATGTCACCCAAGACTGGGTCATTGAACGTTTAGCTCCGTAACGTTGTCATAGTCCACGCGTTGACTGCGCTGACTAATCCGCTAATTAACGATTCAGTGTGTGGGGGCAATGATGGCCCTTCCCAATCCCAAAAGAGTGGAGTTGTGCCACGTACACGCGGCGGCAGTTCAATCTGGACGCCAGCACCTGGTGGCAGGTTGACCGGGTTACGCGGATGCAATCCACGAAGTTCCTTCGGGATTTCATCGATGTCGGTAATGACTTTGTACGCCGGCAAGTGTGTACGCAAGTGCGAACCGACATGTTGAGCGAAAGTTCGATGTTGTCCACCCAATAACAAGGACGAGTAATAGCCCTGTCGACCAAATCCGTGAATGGTGATGACGGTGTGTACATGTTGAATAAAACTTGTGAGTCGCGTTGATGATTCGGGTGAAACCTCAATGGATGGAATATGACGTTCCATTCCTTTGGGCTGATGGACTCCGTAATAACTCGTCCCGCTACGTTCGGCGGCTTGCATCGCAATGACTTCAGTCATTTCTTCAAGACCACCACCGTGATAGGCCATGAAACCAATGCGCTGATCTAGGGGGATGTCGTGTCCACGCAAAGTGAGTACTTCTTCAACTTCGGGGTGATCTAAGAGTTCTTTAAACATTGCCACTTACTAACTTTGCTGAACTTCGCGTCGGCGAGAAATAAGGGTGTAACTGAGGGCTATGCCAACAACGACAGTAAAAATAATTGCCAGAACTAATCGGTTGTCGTCAAGGAACTGTGCAACTCGTTCTTGCCAAGACAAGACACGTCCAGTGAGATTGTCATCGTAATTGTCGCGGATGTCATTGAACCAGTACCAGGTGAGATACAGACCCGAGAGAATCATCACAATTGCTGAAGCAATCTCTACATACTTCATTCCGGTACGAAGTGACTTCAGTAGTCCTCCTTGCGCTAAGGCAAGCGTGACCGTCAACGTGGTGATGAGTAGTGACATCGCGGCGCCGTACAAAAGAACCGCAATGATTCCTTGGAAGAAGCCGTCGGTATCAATAGTGCCAAGAACTGTTGCTGAGAAAGGTCCGAGAGTGCAACCAATTGAAGCGACCGCGTAGGCCAAACCAAAGACATACATCGACACAACTGTTTGATCTCGTTTACCTGTATCAAGTTTGGGAGTTGAGAATGGGAGTCGATATCCGAACAGCATTGCGATACCCAAAAGAACTAACGCAACACCGATGAGAAGCGCCACATACTTAGCATTCTGATTTAACCAATCAGTAAACAGTCGACTGATACCGCCAACAATCACGAAGATGGTCATGAAGCCGGCAGACAGCGCCGCACTCACCAAGAGCGCGCGACGAACGGTGGCACGTTGGGTTCCGGGTCGGCCACTAACACCAAGAAAGTACATGAGGTACGTCGGCAACAAAACAAATCCGCATGGATTCACTGCAGCAAGTAACCCACTTCCGAAACTCAACCACAGACGATCTGAGCTGGCAATCATGAAACACCCAATTCTGCGAATGCTGCTTCGATGTCGTCAGCGGTGAGTTCGCCAGATATTTGCTTGATGATTGTGCCAGCGGCATTCACAAAGAAAGTTGTGGGGAAAGTCGAGACGCCATTGGCAACAACCGATTCGCCATTGGGATCGCGCAAGATCTCGTATGTGACACCGATGTCGCTGATGAATGATCGAGCAACTTCAGGGGAGTCCTGAGTGTTAATGCCAACAAAACTCACTCGGTCACCAAATTTTTCGAATGCAGCTTGCAAAGCGGGCATTTCTCTTTTGCAGGGCTGACAATTTGAAAACCAGTAATTGACGAGCACGGGTTTTCCACTGGTAAACAGACTTGCTGTTTCGACAACTTGGTCGTCAAGATCTTGAACATTGGCATTCTTCAGTTGCTTACCGACGACAGGTGCATTGGTACCGATTCCTGGTTCTTGGTAGACGCCGGGTTGATCTAGTACGACATCAGTTTCATTGGAATCTTGCTGCAATGACCCGACGATCACAATTGCGCATGCCGCTGCTGCAATAGCCCCGATAGCGGCAGTCACAAACGGATTCATTCGCCGAAGTGAGTCTTTCAATGCCACAGTCTCAGGTTAGTTGCCAGCCATCTGATCGAGACTCCAGCAATTGGTGACTGTCGTTGTGATGGGCCAGGGATGCCCGGCCGCAGTTTGGGGGGATACTGCGGCCGGGATTTCCCGGTGCAGTGATGGGGTCGTCAAGCGTTGCCCATCACCGAGATGAATGTGGATGATTGTGTGATGTGACTAGGCGACTCGAATGGCCACCTCGTAACTCTTCTGTTCACTAACGCTCGAGATACTGCGAATTGTGCGATCTTCATCGATCACCAAAATCGGTTTCGGTAACACCGAGGGTCGACCACGGGGTCGCCGGTCGACCACGATGCGTCCGTTTTCGATGAGTTCACCTCCCCAGACGCCCCAGGGCTCGTCACGTTCAAGGGCGCCCTCAAGACACGAAGTCGATAGGGAACATCGGGCGCAGATTGCCTTGGCGCGAGCGATGTCGATGTTCTCGTCGCTGAAGAAGAGTGGTGTCAACGTGCCGTTGCCGTCGGCGCAACGAGCAGTCTGTTTCACTGAAGCAAACGTGACGACTTCTGTGAATGCAACCTCTTCGATGCTGATGGGGGCTTCAAGGATCATGGTCATGGTGTTCTCTGTTTCTGGTTGTTGTATTTGGTCTGGATTGTGGCGATTTTGATTGTTTGGTTTGGGTCGGGAAAACGAAAAAGGCCGCTGGGATTTCCCAGCGGCCTCAGTGAGGATTCTCGACGTTGGTATGTGACCTACGTGAGTGACTCCCTGAGCCGCTGGGGTGAACGCTTGGTATTCACCGCTGCGAAGCCGGCTGCCATATAGGCAGTCTTGGCGGCTGCATGCTTCGTACCTGCGTGCTTCACGGCAAACGTGTTCACAGGCGCGAGGGAGAACACTGGCCATGAGATCTTGGAGATCGAAGGAGTGTTCTGGAGAGACATAACGCTTGATAGGCAATCACTTTGAAATGACAAAGTCAACTTAATTAGCCGATACCGACGTGACGGAGTCGGCTCAGAGATCGTGCGGACCCCCAAAAGACCAGTACCAAAAGGAGAATTCCCCCTGCTAGAAGGACAATTCCGCTCGCTGCGAGGATTGCATTTTGACGGTGTTGGGCCTGACGAGAAATTTTCTCGTCGCCGTGCAAGATGATGAAGAATCCAAGTCCCATCAGACCGAAGATCGCCACCGAGAGTGAACTCATCAGGCGCAGGCGCTTCATCGTGATCAGATCAATATCGGAGAGGTCAGGGTTGGCAATGGCGGTCATATCTTTCAGAGCCTGCTTCGCTCAAAATCTCACATTTTTCTGACTCGTGAATTTGATTTGTTCAGAAGTTGTTTGCCAACTGGTGCAATGAACTTTGCTCTCCCGAAAGTTGGCCTTGCGAAACTTTCTCTACGTGAGCGCCACTTTGATCAAGCCAATTGATCCTCCTTTGATCAAGAAAATTGATCGCCCTTTGATCAAGCGGATTGATCCCACGGCGCTCCCAATCATGGCCATGTCGGGTATCTCGCTCATTGGCACTGCATGCACGCCACTGTTGTTAGGCAATCCGTTGGTATTGATGTTGCTGAGTCCGCGAGTCTTATTCATGGGGCTCGCAGCAGGCCAGATGTCGCTCATTCCCTTTGTCTTGTTGGCTTCTTTACGTCTCTCAATAACCGATCCGTTTCACTTTCTCATCGGACGGCGCCATGGACCCAAACACATGGTCAAACTGGACCGAATTGGGAGATGGATGGCTAAGCCGGGCATACACCATAAAACTGTGGCGATTGGACTTTTGATATTGAGACCGATTGGTCGTCATTTGATGTGGGCTGGAGCGCAAAACGTACGTAGTCGTTGGGTTATTGCGATCGACATCGTGAGCACAATCGTGTACTGCGTCATTGTGCACAAAGCAGCTGCGAGTCTCTTGTGAGACTGAAGAGAATATTGCGCATCTTCGGCGAGACTCAAAAGCCCGAGTGGTTCTTGTTTTACTTTTGAAGAACGACGTACTGACCGCGCTGTGTGGCAATTGGAGTTGAATCAGTGACTAATCGTTGAAGCAGCTTCATGGTTTTTCCAGCTTGGCGAAAGAACCATGAGTGGTTAAATACTGGAAACAGAGCGAAAATTAAGAATGTTCCGAACATCCAATGTCATTTATGCAGTATGACGAAATGGCCGCGGTACATGACGATTGGGCTAGATCGAGCAACAAACCGATGTATCAGCCTCGTCAAAGTCTTCCAGCGCGGCATTATTTGATGCGAAAGTTCAATGGGTTCAACGGGACGCTCGAAAATTTGGACCGCTGTAAATCCAGCCTTAACGCCACCGTCAATAATTCGTTTTGGCGGCATATCACGTTCGGTTACGCCAAGATCTTTCATTGCCTGAACTGAAACAGCGCTCTTCGCGTGACCAGAACCTGGTTCAAGAGTGATACAAATCCCACCCACTTTCAATGCTCGATAAGCGCTCCGCAATGCCAGCACTTCATCCTCGGCGTGGTGAAGACAGTCATAGAAGATGACTGCATCAAACTGATTTTCAAAGGGAAGCGATTCAAAATCACTGACCACTGCATCAAGGGGAACGTTGTAACGAGTGGCATTGATTTTGGCGAGCTCAACCATCTCGGGTGCGATATCTGTCGCTGTCACGTCATACCCACTCAAGGCATAGAAACAGCTTGTCCAACCACTGCCCGCTCCAATATCAAGAATCCTCGCAGGCGGCGCCGGAAGTAGCGAAATCAACGCACCCATTTCTTGTAGATATAAACCACGTCCATCGTCGGACCACGGCTTGTCAAGTGCATGCTTTTTGCCAATGTCTCCAAGTCGACCGATGTAATCAATCTCATCTTGTTTGGCCACAGGGATATTCTAAGCGGGGAATGTTCTCGGGGCTGAGCATCGCGCCAATGGTCAACTACGGATACGGTTTGACGATGAGCGAAATCGCATTGATTGCGAATACTGCAGCAACATTGTTTATGGTTGGCCTCATCTGGTTGGTCCAACGTGTTCATTATCCGTTACTGAGCCATGTGGGGGTTGACCAACAGATTTCTGTCGGTGCCGAACATCAGCGTCGAACAGGTCAAGTAGTGGGGCTGCCGATGGCAGTTGAAGGTGTGAGTACTTTGGTTCTTCTCGTTGCTCGACCCGATCAAGTGACGTGGTGGTTGCCGTGGATTGGCGCAATTCTCTTGGCGATTTCGTTGGGGTCAACGCTCTTTCTCTCAGTTCCGCTGCATGAAAAAATGGTGAATCATCCAAATGCCGAGATTGGCAAGAAACTCGTTGCGACGAACTGGCCACGAACTATTTCTTGGTCACTACGAGGCGTTGTATGCATTGCAATGTGCGCCCAAGTAATGAAATAGCCGCTCAGCCTAAATCGGTTGCTGGGGCAGAGAACTGCGACTGATACAGCCGGTAGTAGGCGCCATGCGCTGCCAGGAGGGCTTCGTGTGATCCCTGCTCAACAATTGATCCGTTATCCATGACCAAAATGATGTCGGCGTCTTGAATTGTTGACAGTCGATGGGCAATCACAAAACTTGTGCGTTCGTGGCGAAGTGCATTCATTGCCTTTTGAATCAGAACTTCGGTTCGCGTATCAACTGAACTCGTGGCTTCATCCAAAATCAGAATCGCTGGATCAGCAAGGAAGGCTCGGGCGATTGTCAGCAGCTGCTTTTCTCCGGCACTCACGGCACCCGATTCACCAGTCAAAATCGTGTCGTAACCATCGGGAAGAGTTTGTACGAAACGATCAACAAAAGTTGCTTTAGCTGCCGCGCGTATTTGTTCTTCGGAAGCATTCGGATTTCCGTAGGCAATGTTCTGGCGTATCGTCCCATTGAAAAGCCAGGTGTCTTGAAGAACCATACCAATTTTTGAACGTAATTCTTGACGAGGCATTTCTGCGATGTTGCGACCGTCCAAAACGATGCGCCCGTTGTTTAATTCGTAGAACCTCATGATGAGATTGACGAGGGTGGTCTTGCCCGCACCGGTAGGACCAACAATGGCCACCGTCGTCCCAGGTTCAGCAATAAATGAAAGATCAGTGATGAGTGATTTCTCGGGATCGTAAGAGAACGTGACTTTGTCAAACTCAACTTGACCAATGGTTGGTGAAAGGTTCGTCGTACCTACCTCGGGAGACTGTTCTTCTGCATCAAGCAACTCAAAGACTCGTTCGGCAGACGCCACGCCTGATTGCAAGACATTGGCCATTGAAGCTGCTTGAGTTAACGGCTGAGTGAATTGTCGTGAGTACTGCACGAAGGCTTGTACATCGCCGAGGCTCATGGTCCCAGATGCAACGCGTAGACCGCCGACGACGGCAATCGCCACGTAATTGAGATTGCCCAAGAACATGGTTGCCGGTTGAATTGCGCCAGATATGAACTGTGCCGAATTCGCCGCGTCAAAGAGTTCATCATTGAGAACTTTGAAGCGCTCTTCAACTTCTTCCTGACGACCGAAGACCTTAACGATTGCGTGGCCTGTAAATGCTTCTTCAACTAAACCGTTGAGCTGGCCGGTGTAGCGCCATTGCGAAATGAATTTGGCCCGCGAGCGCTTCGCGATGATGGACATTGTCAGCAAACTGAAAGGGATGACCGTGAGAGCGATCAAGGCCAAAACAACTGAAACTGTGAACATCATGACGATGACGCCGACAATTGTCAGCACCGAAAGTACGAGTTGACTCAGTGACTGCTGCAAACTTTGCGCAATATTGTCAATGTCATTGGTGACACGACTCAACAGGTCGCCACGTGAATGCCTATCAATGTAGCTCAGGGGTAAACGATGGATCTTTACTTCAACATCTCGACGCATTTTGAACATGGTTCGTTGGACAACGCCGGCCAGTAAGAAAGATTGGGCATAAGCGAGCACATACGAAAGTAGATAGACGCCAATTGCAAGTTCAAGCGTGCGATGAAGACGACCAAAATCAATTCCTGTTTCTCCATTGCTTTGCATTAAACCGTCAAAAATGATGTCGGTGGCCTGGCCAAGAATCCGTGGTCCAGAGACGATGAGAGCAACACTGCTGACTGCCATCAGCAAAATGAGAAGGACTAACCAGGTTTCGCGTCCCATACGGCGACCCAATCGTTTTGCGGTGAGAGAAAAATTCTTTGACTTCTCTGCTGGCACTCCAACGGTATTCATACGTCCGGTGCGTAATTCGGCGACGTTTCCTACGGGTGCTTGGTTTTCCGTGGGTGCGTTCTTTGAGTTTTCTGGACTCATCAGTCATCACCTTCTTGTGTCGCCTGTGAAGCAACGATTTCTTGATAAGTGGCGCAAGATTGACTGAGTTGTTCGTGCCTGCCGAGCCCAACTATTTGTCCATCTTCAAGGACCATGATCTGATTCGCATGTCGAATAGTTGAAATGCGTTGGCCGACAATGACCGTGACCGAATGTTCAATATGTGGGACTAATGCAGTGCGCAAGTTTGCATCTGTCACTAAATCAAGGGCTGAAAAT
>Ga0209358_10000208_pt1:5000-54155 | contig 54155 bp, 51 predicted proteins | sample LauGreFa1BDMLBSN_2_FD_187574 | JGI IMG/M metagenome (GOLD analysis project Ga0209358, IMG submission 187574) | Freshwater lake microbial communities from Lake Michigan, USA - Fa13.BD.MLB.SN (SPAdes) (version 2) | ecosystem: Environmental > Aquatic > Freshwater > Lake | place: Lake... | reverse complement strand
TGAAGGGGGGGGATCTCGGGACATTCCGCAAGGGTGCGGCTGGTGACGCCTCGATCCTGACGCTGGAAACGGGGCGGTTCGACTATGTCGATTCAACCGGCGAACATCTCGAAGGCGAAAAACGCCTGACGGCGCAGGGCGTGATTATCGGCGGCGCGGTGTTTGCGGCGTGAGTGTGGGCGGGTGGGGAGGCGTAAAGTGGTGCGCCTTTCGCAATCTTTGAACGCGCGTTGGGATCAGTTCTATCTCGACGGCGCGATCTGGATCAAGCCAGCGGCCACCTGCTCGATGATCCCCTTCGCGCAGGGCTAGAACATATAGGTGATATGTTGCGGGCGAAGCCGAGGCTGGTTGCAAGTGTAAACATCTTATTTTTAGTATTTCTCCAAGTCGGCTATTCAGCTTTTTCGCCCAGCGGGATGGTGCCTAGCCGCTTAAGGTGCAAGCAGAGCGCACTTTTGGCGACTGTCGTAATAGGTGTAATTCGCATTTTTCGCTAATTGGTCGAATTGCACCAACTCGAGCAATGGCTCTAAACTCCAGTATATCGCGCTTGCTCAAATTCGCATTTTGAGCTAACTGTTGCATATGGCGCAAACAGCTTCACCCCTACCTCAAGGGCGTACCCAGCTTATCCGAGTGATCTCGGCGGCAGGCGACGTTATTCACATCGATGATGTTGTAAACACTCTCGAATTGGACCGAACCGCAGCTGCCCAGCGCTTGTCTCGGTGGACCGAGCAGGGCTGGCTGAGGCGCGTCGGTCGAGGAGCCTACGTTGCTGCGTCGATCGATACGCTCGGGTCTGAGCGAGTTCTGGACGATGCATGGATACTCGTCCCCGCGCTCTTCGAGCCTGCCTATATCGGCGGTCGCACGGCAGCGGAGCACTGGGACCTCACAGAGCAGATATTCAAAGATGTGCTCGTCATGACGACGCAGGCGGTACGCGAAAAACACCAAGAGCGTCACGGTGTTCAGTTCACATTGAAGCATATCGACGAGCGGAAATTGTTTGGGACCAAGACTGTATGGCGCCATCAAACCCGCGTACCGGTTTCAGACGTTCATCGTACTATCGTCGACATGCTCGACGATCCAGCGGCGGGCGGGGATATTCAACACATTTCCGATTGCCTTGCCACCTATCTACGCCGAAGCGACCGCGACGATAACAAGCTCGTCGAGTATGCGTTGCTGCTCGGAAATGGCGCCGTATTCAAGCGGCTTGGCTTCCTCGCCGGGCGGTTGCCGGATACAGCAAAGCTCGTCCGACTTTGCGAGAGTAATCTGAGCCGTGGGCATGCCAAGCTCGATCCTGCCCAAGACTGTCCTCGCATCGTTACCAAATGGCGGCTCCGTATTCCCAATCTCTGGGCACGGGAGGTGGTTAGATGATCGAGAAGCGCGAAATCTTGGCCATAGCCGAACAAACTTCGCTCACACCTCATGTGGTCGAGAAGGACTACGTGCTGGGCTGGATGCTTGCAGGCATCTACAGCCGCGAGGAACTCGCCGATAGCTGGGTCTTCAAAGGAGGTACATGCCTCAAGAAGTGCTTCTTTGAAACCTATCGCTTTTCAGAAGATCTCGACTTCACGCTGCGCGACCCTTCACACCTGAACGAAAATTTCCTGAAGCGCAACTTCAAGGAGGTTGGCGAATGGATTTATGAAGAGACTGGCATCGAAGTGCCAAGCAATGGACAAGCGTTTGAGATCTTCAAGAATCCACGCGGCCATATCTCTTGCCAAGGCAAAATCAGCTACAAGTGTCCAGTCTCATCGACCCATGCTCTTCCCCGCATCAAGCTCGATCTGACCGCCGACGAACGGATTGTTCTACCACCCGTTCAGACACAGATTTTTCACCCATACTCCGATGCGCCCGAGGATGGGATCGAGGTTCTCGCCTACGACTATATCGAGGCTTTCGCTGAGAAGTTCCGGGCGCTCGCCGAGCGAACACGACCGCGCGACCTATATGATGTCGTGAATCTTTACAGGAACATCGAAGCGCGCCCCAACTCGCAACAGTTCATCGAGGTGCTTCGAGCAAAATGTGAATTCAAGGGCATTGGGCTCCCTCGCATAGCCGATCTTGAGCTTCACCGCGCCGAGCTGGAGGCGGGCTGGGCCAATATGTTGAATCATCAGCTGCCAGCACTCTTGCCGGTGGCCTCCTTTTGGGACGCGTTGCCAGATATCTTTGCGTGGCTTGAAGGCGCAGTCACCCCCGCCCTGGCGGCAATGCCGCTCGGCTCGACCGACACGGTCATTCGAGAACGTGTCGTCAATCTGCCATCCGGTAGCAAGGGGCAGACTTTCATCGAGATCATCCGCTTTGCGACCGCAAACCGTCTGCTTGTTGAAATCGATTACCGCGACAAAGAAGGAAACCGTTCGACCCGCGCCATTGAGGCATATTCGCTCAGGCGCACACAGGTTGGCGAAGTAATGCTGATGGCAGTCCGTGCCGACAACGGTCAGCCGCGAAGCTATCTAGTCAACAGTATCCTCGGGGTCAGGTCGACACAGATCTCGTTTGTGCCTCGCTATCCTATTGAGCTCACACCATCCGGCCCGCAAATGATTCCTAGAACGAGTAGTTCATCGGGCGACGCTTTTACTGCTCTGCGGGCGCCATCTATTCGGAAAGTCGCCGCGCGCCGAACCTCGAGTGCCAAAGGTTTCGGACAAGTGGGGCCTACCTTTGTATTCCGCTGCTCCGTCTGCGGGAAGGCTTTCAATAAAAAGAGCTATGATGCGACGCTTAACTCGCACAAGAACAACAAAACCGGCTATCAGTGCTACGGCAGCATCGGAACCTATGTAACGACAAAATATTGAACTTCACGCTGAACAAACGAGAAGCCGACATTAAGCCGAACACAGCCCCCTCCAAATCGCTGACACCTTCCACCGCACCGTTCGCTCGTCCGGTGCCGGGAAATCCTCCCGGCTCGCGAGCCAGTCCATCATATCGCGCACAGGTTCACTCTGGCTAGTCGGCATGCCGTGATCGGGCATGGGTTCGTTCTCGTTCAAGACGGCGCGGACCATGCTGGCCAACGGGTTCATGCCCGATTGCATTTCGAGCGATGTGCACGCTTTGTGCATTGAGGGCCCGGCGTTTGACCTTTTGACGACCCTGTCGAAGTTTATCTGCCTCGGCATGCCGCTGGGCGATGTGATCCGCACGGCGACGGAGAACCCCGCGCGGGCGTTGAAGCGGGGGGATCTCGGGACATTCCGCAAGGGTGCGGCTGGTGACGCCTCGATCCTGACGCTGGAAACGGGGCGGTTCGACTATGTTGATTCGACCGGCGAACATCTCGAAGGCGAAAAACGCCTGACGGCAAACGGCGTGATCATCAGGGGCGCGGTGTTTGCGGCGTGAGTGTCGGGGGGTGACTTTAGGTGACGAGAAGGTGGCCCGGGGCTTTAAGGAGCCGTAACGCGCTCGTGAATTGACCGCGTTTCCGGGGCGGGAAGAAGGCAATCATTTATCAAAACCGGTATTTGCCGAGCCATGAATTTAACAGTCAAGTTATTGAAATGACGAACTAATTATTTTCCATATCCTGTCGGGAAGGGATGCAGTCGTTCGTGATGCGGCCAATGCCCGGCACGACTTGGAGCATCGGCCCGTGGTATCTTTGGATTGCCTGTTGTGACCATACCCCAAGCATTGAAGCCGGATACCCATTGGGAGGGGCGTTAAAATTTATATAGGTGTTATTGATTACTTAATTTTTGTTGCTAGAATGTGTGTTGCTTCGAGCTAAAACTTAAACAAAATGGAACAGGAGACGCTCTGAATGACCGCTATCAAAAATCCCATGACCCGTCTCGGGGTCGCAAGTTCCGCTGTTTTATTGGCCTTAGGGGGCGAAGCCTTCGCTGCATCTGAATTGAAGTCAGATGATTTCGTCGGTATCTCCTTCTGGCTGATTTCAATGGCCCTCATCGCCTCGACGGCTTTCTTCTTTCTGGAAACACAACGCGTTGCTGGAAAGTGGAAAACCTCGCTGACCGTTTCGGGTCTGGTGACGTTAATTGCCGCCGTGCATTATTTCTACATGCGCGATGTTTGGGTCGCGACAGGCTCGACGCCGACCGTGTACCGCTACATTGACTGGCTGATCACTGTGCCATTGTTGATGGTCGAGTTCTACTTGATCCTCTCGGCAATCACGAAAGTGCCAGTGGGCGTGTTCTGGCGTCTGATGATCGGTACGCTTGTCATGCTTGTTGCCGGTTATGTCGGCGAAGCAGGCTATGTCGGCGTATGGCCAGCTTTCATCGTTGGAATGATTGGTTGGGCGTACATCCTGTACGAAATCTTCCTCGGCGAAGCGGGCAAGATCAACGCCAGCCAGGCACCTGCATCGGTTCAGTCGGCGTTTAACTTGATGCGTCTGATTGTGACCTTCGGCTGGGCGATCTACCCAATCGGCTACTTCTTCGGTTACCTGACAGGTAGCGATCCAGCGAGCAGCATGAAGGCTCTCAACGTGATCTATAACCTGGCCGACGTTCTGAACAAGATCGCTTTTGGCGTGATCATCTGGTCGGTTGCCGTCAGCGAGACGGACAAGGCTGGCAAGTAATAGTCCTAAATTAGACGACCTTCCATGCACTGTTATTGCGTCGAAGGTCGTCTTTTTTATTTTTATCGATTTCTTTACTCTAGAAGCGGGTGATAGACTGACGCGGGATAGCTTTTGATCAAAGCCTTAATCCGATACTGTTATCAATAATTTTGAGGCGATGAGTGACATGAGAAACGTATCGCGTTCGCTGGATAACAGCCAATCCGAATTGCCCGATGCGATATCTTCTTTGATCGAACAGCGGATGTTGGAGTTGTTAGCTCCCAAAGATCCGGCCTCACGTTTCTCTCACCTCGAAACGGAACACTCGAACGTCGTCGAAGCTGCGGTTTATCATCTGAGAACAGGTGGTCGACGCATGCGTGTCCAGCTCTGCATCCATGCGGGCTTGGCTGTCGGTCTGTCGACCGAGAATATTGTTTGCCTTGGTGCCGCCTGCGAACTCATCCACAACGCATCGCTTATTCATGATGATATTCAAGATCGTGACGAGTATCGTCGTGGCAAAAAAACCGTCTGGGCGGTGTACGGGCAAAGTATTGCGATCTGCGCAGGCGATCTCTATTTGTCGGCGGCCTATTTGTCGCTTGCGCGTTTCGAGCGCCCTGAATTGGTCGGAAAGCTGATCCAAAAAATCCACGAACGGATCGCCCATGTCATACAGGGGCAGTGCGCGGATCTCGCTTTAAAGGACAAATTGTTAAACGATATCGAACTCTACGAACAAGTTGTGATTGCCAAATCGGGGGCGCTGATCGGGTTGCCGCTGGAACTGTGTCTCATTTCAGCCCAGATGTCGGAGTGGCTGCCCAAAACGGCATCGGTCGTCGAACCGTTCTCGATCGGATATCAAATTCTGGATGACCTCAACGATTTGAAAGAAGACGTAGCGAGCGACAGCAAACAAAGATCGCTCAATGCCATTTTGGTCTTGGAGCAGCTTCAAGGAAGCGACGACCCGATCAAAACGGCGCGGCAACTCGCCCGCGAAAAATTCCAACAGGCCGCTATGAGCGCCAAGATGTTACCCAAGAATGTGGGGCATCAATTTGCCGAACTCGCCCTCTATATGGCGGATCAAGTCTGACAAGCGGAGAATAGTGTGCACGTTGTTGTGATCGGCGCAGGGTTTGGTGGATTGGCATCAGCCCTGAGAATGCGTGCAAAGGGATATTCGGTTACCCTCATTGACAGATGTGACCGGCCCGGTGGCCGGGCGCAGGTTTTCGAGAAAGACGGATTTCGCCACGATGCCGGACCGACCGTCATTACGGCCCCTTTTTTGATTGAAGAATTGTTCGAGTTGTTCGGCGAAAAAATGAGCGACCATCTTCAGCTTATTCCGCTAAAGCCATGGTATCGGTTTGTTTTTTCGGATGGTGAACATTTTGATTATGGCGGGAATCCGGAGGATACGGTGTCTGAAATCCGCCGGATCTCGCCGGATGATGTTGCCGGGTATCAGCGGCTCTTAGCGCATTCGAAGCGACTGTTTGACATCGGGTTTACCAAGCTCTCCGCGCGACCGTTTGATAGTTTTCTTCTGATGCTGAAACAGGTGCCGACTTTGCTCAGGCTCAAAGCCTATCGGACCGTATGGCAATTTGTTTCCGCCCATCTCAAACATGACAAGTTGAGACGGGCCTTTTCAATCCAGCCTCTTCTGGTTGGCGGAAATCCTTTCGATACGACGAGTATTTATAGTCTGATCCATTTTCTCGAATACTCGTTCGGCGTGTTCTTTGCCAAAGGCGGGACGGGTGCCATTGTTGACGCTCTGGTTGGCTTGATGGAGCGGCACGGGGTTCGCTTGATGATGGGGCAGACTGTTTCGTCTCTGCACATCGAGAACGGCACGGCGGTCGGCGTCCATCTCGAGGATGGACAATATATCAAAGCGGATATGATTGTCTCCAATGCCGATGCGCCCTATCTCTTCACATCGATGTTGCCGGATGTGAAACTTCCGTTGATGACACGGGCCAAATTGGCGCAAGCCCATTATTCGATGGGGTTGTTTGTTTTATATTTCGGCACGAAGCGGACCTATGACGATGTCGCGCATCATACGATTATTATGGGTGACAGTTATCAGGAGTTGCTGACGGATATTTTCCATCGAAAAGTGTTGAACGATGATGTTTCGCTCTATCTCCATCGCCCGACGGCGACGGACAAGAGTTTTGCGCCACCAGGCTGTGATTCCTTTTATGTGCTGTGCCCCGTGCCGAATTTGAAGGCTGACATTGACTGGCAGCAAGAGGGCGAGAAGCTGCAAAACCAGATTATCGCGACGCTCGGCAGAACCGTTTTGCCGGGGCTCGAAGAGACCATTGTGTCCAACTTTTTCATGACACCTGCGGACTTCAAAGATGATTATCGCAGCATGTTCGGGGCGGGTTTTTCGATTGCGCCCTTGTTCCGCCAGTCAGCCTGGTTCCGCTTTCACAACAAGGCGGAAGGTGTGAAAAATCTTTATCTGGTGGGTGCCGGAACGCATCCGGGGGCCGGGCTGCCGGGCGTTCTCTCATCGGCAAAAGTCGTGGATGCTCTGGTGGAGCGATGTGATTAATTGGGGATGAGGCTGTTGGATCGCAGATGGTGTTCGAGGGGGCTTCGATGTACTCTTAACGCTCCTTCGCCTTTTGTCCGGCCCTTTGATGAGACCTTGTTTCCGGAACTTGAAAACGCTTTAGCGCTTGGGCAATCATGACGAGTTCTCGTGAAGATGAGTATGAGCGATCCGACCAATTGCTTGCGGCGAAGGGCAAGAGTTTTTATTGGGCGCGGTTTTTCCTGATCAAGAAATATGCGGTGCGTGCCACACGGCTCTACGGCTTTTGCCGATATATTGACGATGTCGCGGATGATTCTCCGACTGTTGACGGGGCGCGCGCTGAATTGGCGAGGATTGTCCGGGATTTGAAGGCCAACACATCGGATGATCCGCGTGTTCGGGATGCGCTGGCGCTCTTTCATGAATGCCAGATCGAGCTTTTGATCCCGTTGGAGCTTATCGCGGGTGTTTTGAGCGATCTGGACCGGGTTCGTATGGATAACGAGGCACATTTGCTGCGCTATTGTTACAGGGTGGCAGGCACGGTCGGGTTGATGATGAGCGCGGCTTTGGATGTGAAGAACCCGACCGCTCTGTTTCATGCGATTGATCTCGGCATGGCCATGCAACTCACCAATATTGCGCGGGATGTCAGGGAAGATGCCACGATGGATCGCCGGTATGTTCCGGCGGACTCGATCGGGGCCGTTGAGCCGACATTGCTGGTGGACCCAACGGAAGAGGTCAAAGGCAAGCTCGCTCGATCGGTTGAACACTTGGTTCTTCTTGCAGACATGTATTATCGGAGTGGTAATGCGGGTCTGCCATTTCTGCCGTTTGGCGCGCGAACGGCGATCTTCATTGCAGGCCGGGTTTATCGCGAGATTGGATTGAAAATAGCCAGAAACCGTTTTGATGTGTGGTCACAGCGCACGATGGTTCCGTTGCGGACGAAGGCGATCGTGTCGATCCTGATTCTGCTTTCCTTGCCGTTCCGGCCCGCTTTTTGGCAATATCGGAGCGTTCATGATGCGCGACTTCACGCGCATTTGACGGATCTTCCCTTTACGCATTCGGGGGCCGCATGACACCGAATATTTTACTCATTTTGGGGGGCGGTTGTGCGGGGTTGAGTTTGGCCATGAGGCTGGCCAAGGGTCCGATGCCTTATGAAAAGGTGATTATTATCGAAAAACGCGACGTTTACCAAAACGACCGCACATGGTGCTTCTGGAAACTTGATGATTCGCATTTTTCGCACTTGGCAGCGCGCGAATGGACGGCATTCAGGATTGCGAACGGTCAGTTGGAAACAATTGTGGACTGCGCGGCAACTCCGTATCAGATGATCCGGTCCGGTGATTTCTATGAATTTGCGCTTACCGCGATCAAGCGATCACCCATAATTGAACTGCATCTCGGGCATGCGATCACTAAGATCGTCAAAACATCGCAAGATGGCTGGGTTATCGAGACGGATCATGGTTCTTTTTCGGGGTCCGTGGTGATTGATACGAGGCCGGATGCGCCGGAGGATACGAAGCCTATTGTATGGCAATCGTTTTTCGGGCAGGAAATCATCTGTGAGGCCGGGGTCTTTGAGGCCGCTGTCCCGGACTTGATGAACTTTCTGCCGACGCACGATGATGGCGTGGCGTTTTCCTACATTTTGCCTTTTTCCGAGACTGAAGGTTTGCTTGAAACAACGGTTTTTGGCCCGGACATATTGACCGTTGACGATTTGGCGGAGCGGCAAAATCGTCTCGTCAGCCGGATCACAAAGGGGCGCCGATTTGATGTGCGCCGGTCCGAATATGGTGCCTTGCCCATGGGCGCGGTGCATACCCAAATCGGGGCGGACTCCTATTTCAAGGTTGGTATCATGGCGGGCAGTCTTCGCCCGAGTACGGGGTATGCCTTCCAGAGAATTCAACGATGGGCCGAGGCGTGTGCGATCAGCATCCGGAAGGGATCAGGCCCGATCGGTCATGCGCCGGACCCTTGGCGGATCCGGATGATGGATGATTTGTTTTTGAAAGTCATGCGCGATGCGCCTGAGCTTGGTGCGATGCTGTTTTATCAAATATTCAAAGATGTCCGCCCCGATAAAGTGATCCGGTTCTTGAGTGATCAAGGAGAACAGAGCGATTGTTCAGCGATTATTTTTGCCTTGCCACATTACCCGTTTTTGCGGATGCTTGCGAAAAGCGTGACAGGCCTGATCAAAGGTACCCGAATATGACGAGATTTTTGAAAATTCAGGGTATTGTTTTTGCCTTTTTGACGCTCTGCGTTGTTTTGGGCTGGTCGCAAGTTCAGACGGTCAGTGACCAAACCCAAATCATTGTTGCGTCCATCCTGATTTTGTTTTTGGGGGTTCCGCACGGCGCTTTGGATGCTGTTTTGGCGGAGAAATCGTTCAACATAAAAGGGTATTTGGATTGGGCGTTGTTTCTCGTCCAATATTGTCTCTTGGCCGCGCTCATTGTGGTTATCGCGTTCTATTTGCCTTTGGTGTTTCTCGTCGGATTTCTGGTGATTTCGGTCTTTCATTTTTCGACGGATCTCACGCCGAACGTGCCTTTTGTTTCAAGACTGCTCTATGGCGGGGCGATTATTTTTGTCTCTGCTGTTTACTATTCAGACGAGATGGTTCGGCTGTTCGGATTGTTGAGCGGACCGGATGTGGCCGAGACGATCATCTATCCAATAAAATCAGTCGCGGTACCGTGGCTCGTGCTTTTGGTTGGCGCGGCGCTCTATCAATTCAAATCCGATGTCTATGTTGCGGTCGAGATGTTGGCAGTAGCGGTATTGGCGCTTCTCGTGCCGCCATTGGTATCGTTCACGCTCTATTTTTGTTTCATGCACAGTGTGCGCCATATTTTCCGGTCTGTGCAGATAACAAAGCAGTTTAGCGCGGCCTATCATGTGAAAATGGTGGTTCTGCCGATGGCGGGTGTCTTTTTCGCCGTCTTGATCAGCTGGTTCCTGTTGAAAGACCAGTCGATTGACCAGCGGATTATTCAGATCGTTTTTCTGGGACTGGCGGCCCTGACTGTTCCACATATGGTGATCATTGAACGCATGAAATGGGACAGCCGCGTCCGGGGTGACATGAGTAATGTCTGAAATCGGGCACCGCAAGAATGACCATATCAATGCCGTTCTGAAAAGCGATGTCCGGTCCAGAAAGACGACGGGGCTTGAAGCGGTTGTTTTCGAGCACGTGGCTTTGCCTGAATTGGATTTCGAGAACATCGATCTGACATGTCCGTTTTTAGGCTACACGCTTCAGGCGCCGTTTCTTGTGAGTTCGATGACGGGTGGTCTCGGAATAGCGAAGCATATCAACGAAACTATCGCCGAAGTGTGCCAGTCGCTTCAAATCTGCCTTGCCGTGGGTTCGCAGCGAATTGCGCTTGAAGAAAATCAGCAGGACGGGCTCAACAAACATATTCGCCGTTTGGCACCGTCGGTGCCGATCCTTGCGAATATTGGCGCGGCCCAGCTGAAGATGTTGAACCAAACCGGTTCCTTGTTGAAGCTGATCGATATGATCGAGGCGGACGCGCTCATCATCCATTTAAATCCGCTGCAAGAGGTTTTGCAGCCGGGTGGTGACAAGGACTGGTCGGGTGTTCTGAACCAGATCGATATTGCCGTTCGCAGCCTTGCGACGCCAGTGATTGTGAAAGAAGTCGGGTTCGGGATTTCGGCACGGGTTGCAAAGCAATTATGGAATGTCGGCATCAAGATTATTGATGTGGCCGGGAGCGGGGGGACGAGCTGGGCCGCGGTTGAGGCCGCGCGGGCACCCAGCGACCTCACGCGGGAGGTGGCGGAGACGTTCAGGGATTGGGGCATCTCGACGGCACACTCGATCAAAATGATCGACGACTTGCAGTGCGGGATCCAGATTATCGCCTCGGGCGGTTTGCGAACGGGGCTCGAAGCGGCACAGGCGTTAAGGTTGGGGGCTTCTCTCGCCGGATTTGCAGCGCAGTTGTTGCCCGCGGCGGTCGAGGGTGCGGAAAGCCTGAACGCGGCGATCAGCAAATTGATGACGGAATTGAGAATTGCGGCCTTTTGTACAGGCAGCGCATCAATCACAGAGCTGAAGCGGGCGGCGATTCTTTAATGGCTGGCGAGCTGGCAAAAGCAATTTCCCTTTATGTAATGCGATATTTCAAGAACAAAAAACTGCCGCACCCAGAAGAATACGGCGTTTTAAAATTTGGTACTAGCGGTCTACTCCGCCCGAGAGTTCGGGCTATCTTGCCCGAAATTAACTGTGTCGCCTGCTGTTGCTGACCGCGGGTATCGATATCCGACGCTCTCAGTTGGTGACAATCACCGAGGGCGATCTGCTTGCGATTGGCGCCGAGACGTTCCAAATCTTCGGTGAACCGATGGGCTATACGTTGGGGCTGGTGCTGAATTGTGAGGCGGTAACAATATGACGCCACCCGAAACGGCAAGGGCTTCGGGTGAAGCTAACATGTGCGCGTTGACGTTCTAATATATTGAAATAAAACGATATATTGTGAGATACTTGTGCAGTGTCCGCGATTTTGTCTAATGCTGAAATCTATCGAACCAGACAGGAGCAGAATATGGTGTGGAAGGTCATTCTTGGAACTGTTGTTTTTGGCGTGATCGCATTTGCAGCGATTAGCCTCATTCCTGCAACGCGCGAAGGGGGTGCCAGCATAGAAATGCAAGCCTTGCCTGAGCAAATCGTAGCCGTTCTTCGCGACGTGCGGGGCCAGAAATCTTGGCGAAGCGACATCAAGGAGATAAAGTTAATTGGTGATGATTGGATAGAGGTAAACAGTCGGGACGAAGAAATTATATTTCGTTGGACTTTATTGACGCCTGAGCGCGCAGAATTAGCATTCTCGTCCCGCGCCGGATACGCTGGAGAATGGATCGCTACTTTGTCACCAATTGCGAACGGGACTCGGATGGAGGTTGTCGAACGGGCGACGATTCCCAACCCTATTGCTCGGTTGATTGCCCGCATATTTTTTGATCCTGCCGCGTTTTCACAATCCTATCTCAGTCAGCTTAAAGCACGGGTGGAGGGCTAAAATGGTAGGCAGAAAAAGGCCAACCGATTGGTACCAGAGGTTCCAGAGTGCCAAGGAACCGCATGTCGTCACATTGCAGTCGGATTTTGCCGGCGTGAAGGCCGGCATGCAGATGTTGATTTCGTCCCCGGGAGAAATCGCAAGTTTTGTGGCTCGCATTCCCCAGGGAGAAGTCAGGACGATTGCACGCCTTCGTTCTGATCTTTCCCGTCGCGCCAATGCAGATGCAATGTGCCCAGTCACAACGTCCATTTTTCTGAAGGTCGTTGCCGAGGTCTCATTGGCCGATCTAGCATCTGGCAAGCAAATGTCGGAAGTCGTTCCTTTCTGGCGGATTGTTGAGCCAGCGTCCAAGTTGGCCTCGAAAATTTCGTGCGGTCGCGATGGCATCGAACATTTATTGCGGCTTGATGGATACACGATCTCCGACAATGGCTAGATCGATTATTCTCCAACTGAACCCGTCCGAGAAACTAGTAAGTTTAGCGTTTTCTGGCGGAGAAACATGCGCTTCACCATCCAGCGTCTCGATTTTGGCAAGGCTCCCGCTGAAACCGAGAAGGATATCGAACGGGCTGTCACATCGGGGATACACGACGCTGATGATACTATGACGTAGGATCCGCGGGACGATGCCATAGCAGTTAGGCATCGCCATCGGGCCGCAATTCTGGCGTTCTTTTGCTTTCATAAGACATCCGAAGCGACTTCGGAATGTCGCAAGATGATCGGATGAATAACGAATTTTTGAAATGATCGCGCACACAGGAGTTGTGATGAACAGACGACAGTTTATGGCGGGCGTTGGCTGAAGGTGCAAATTAGCGGGCCTCCTCATTTTTGTAGGCGATGCCACCTGCGGAACAACCCGATTATATCTTAAATCACGGGGCTGACGTAGATTGCGCACGTTATTTATGGGGGCTCGAAATTATATAAATGCAGAAAGATAGGGTCGGTAAAGTTTATGGCAGATTATTGAATTATTGACGCGTATCAGGCGCACCCCAAGGGACCACTATTACCCGCGAGATCACGTTGTTAACCGGATAACGCTGCAGTGACGGCATCCTTGAAGGTGGTTTTAATCTGCCCATAGTCGAGTGTCGGTTGCACGTCCGTCAGAGAGCCATAGGTATGAGGATCGTATTGAAGCTCCAGTCCTGCATACGCGGCGGCAAGGGCCGTGCAAGCAGGAGGCGATCGCGTGACACATATTAGAGCCTCTATTTGGAATGAGGTACGCGAAATCCGTTGCGCCATCCCTGCAAGCTTGAGGCGGCCGCTAGCGTTGAGGCTGAATCGACCGGGGCAATACTCATATGGCAATTCTCCGATCCGCGCATCAATCCCGAACAGCATCAACGTATTCGCCAATATGTTTGCAAATATCTGATAACGCTCGATAATATGCTCACGCGGATCAGGGTGTGCCGCGAGTATCGAGATCACCAGCGCATTCTCATCGAAAATTGCAAGCCGTCCTCCCGTGGAGCGTTCCACAGGCGCGAAGCCGTGTGCAAGCACCTGATTTTGAACGCTTTTATAATGCGGATGCAGTGTATCCTGCAGCGAAAAGGCGGCTGTTGGCCGAGGCCGGACAAAGCGCACAATGCCCTCATCACGTGGCCGAAGGCTCGCCAATGTCGTCCGCACCCAGGCTTCATAATCGCCCGGGATCGGTCGGGACTCTGCGGGCAGTTCCGTGTCGTCAATACCCCGAAAAGACCCGATAAATGCCCCTTTCACCCCTATTTTGCCTTGCCGGCACAGCCATAAAGTCTCATTTTCTCGATTGTGGCCGCAATCATACGCCTGCGGCCCTCGGCCATGGCGTCTTCCAATTGGCGGTCCCCTTCCGACCAGACATCCAGCATCCCGGCCCGAAAAGCATGCCGAAGGTCCGTATCAGCGTTGAATTTGTGAACGCCGGCGGCCTTTGCTGCTTCCACTTCATCCTCGGGAATTCCCGAAGCGCCATGTAAAACCAAGGGAATCCCCGTGGCATCGCGAATTTCGCGCGTTCGCGTGATCGAAAGCGGCTGCGGCTTCACCCCGGGCACGACGCCATGCACAATTCCGACGGAAATCGCGAGGTAATCAACCCCCGTTTCCTCGACAAAACGTTGGGCTTCAGCAACATCGGTGTAATAATCTTCCCAATTGACGCTTTCCCCCGCATCCGGGATTTTTCCAAGCTCTGCCTCAACCGGAATGCCGAAATCATGGGCAATTTCCACGATTCGCCGCGTCGTTTTGATATTTTCCTCAAACGGAAGATGCGCTCCATCATACATGATCGAGTTGAAACCAAGCTTGATCGCCTCGAGACATTCATCCCACGGGCCATGATCAAGGTGAATCACAAATTGCGCATCGGATTCTTCGGCAATGCGCTTTGTCATTTCAAACCCGCGCTTCAGGCCGACATGAGGCACCAATGCACGCCCGACCTGCAATACGACAGGCGCTTTGGCTTGCTCGGCTGCAATAAGGAGTGCTTGCGTCGTTTCATCATTGTGCATGTTGAACGCACCGATGGCATAGTTGCCCTCTCTCGCATCGGACATAAGCTGACGGTGATTGACCCAAGGCATGTTAGTTTCCCTTCAAAGAATAAATCAGGCTTTTTCGATAATCGCGACAGGTGTCCGAACCGGAACCACCTTTCCTTCCAGTTCCAGAATCTCGATCAGAACCCCCGCAGAAGGCGACTCGATAACTTCCGTGGTCTTTTCAGCTTCAATCTCGGCGAGCGGCTCATCCTCAGTCACCGGGTCGCCAACGGCCTTCAGCCATTTGACAATGGTGCCTTCACTCATGCCCATGCCCCATTGCGGGAGTAATACCTTTACACGTGCCATTTTAATTCATCCTTGCTGGCGCACCGGCGCCAATTCGTGCTGATGTGACCTTGCGAACAGCCTCGGCGATTTTGATTGAATCGGGATAGAGTTGCTTCTCGATCGCCGGACTGAAGGGGATGTGCGTGTCCGGTGTTGTCACGCGAATAATGGGCGCCCTGAGGCAATCAAACGCCAGTTCCGAAACAATCGCCGAAATTTCCGCTGCGGCACCACAGGTGCGATTGGCTGGGTCCGCAATAACAAGACGCCCGGTACGTGCCACCGAGTTCAGGATAGCAAGCGAATCGAGTGGCACCAGAGTGCGCGGATCAATGATCTCGGCAGAGATGCCTTCCGTCTCGAGTATCTGGGCAGCAAGCACTGCTTGCGGAACCGCGGAAGAAATAGCAACAATTGTGACATCCGTTCCCTGCCGCACCGTGCGGGCAACGCCGAAGGGAATTCGGAATTCCCCGTCTTCGATATCTTCCTTCATTCCCCAAAGCAGGCACGCCTCGAACGACAAGACAGGATCATCCATATCAATGGCCGTCCGAAGTAAACCTTTGGCATCTGTTGGCGAGGCTGGCACCATGATCTTGAGACCCGGTACATTCATAAACATCGGATAGGGGCGATCCGAATGATGCGCGGCAGTGCTCAACCCATAAAACATGGCGGAACGGAAGACGACGGGCAACGATGCCTGTCCACCAAACATATACCGGCTCTTTGCGACCTGATTGATAAATTGATCCATCGCCATATAAAGGAACGTCGAATAGGACAGATCGACAATCGGGCGCAGTCCAGTCATTGCAGCACCGGCAGCCGCTCCAACCATGATTTCTTCCGAGATCGGCGTGTTACGAATGCGATTGCTGCCAAACATTTGGAGAAAGTCACCCTTATCAGCGCGCGACTTGCCTCCGCCCATGGTTCCATAGACGTTGGCTTCGACATCTTCGCCGATAATGATAACGCGCTCATCCGCTTCCATGGCTTCACGTTGTGCCGCACCAATCGCGCCGAGATAGCTTGTAACAGTCATTGTGTTCCTCCGAACGATTCTGTGTAAATGTCCTTGAACGCGACTGAAGGCTCCGGGTAAGGGCTATCTTCGGCAAACTGCACAGCATCTTCCACCTCGGCTAAAACTTCGGCCTCAAGCTGATCAAGAATGCTGGCATCGGCAATGCCGTTATCAAGGAGGTAGCTGCGGAACATCTTCACCGGATCACGCTTGAGCCAGCTTTCCTTCTCGGCAGCGTTTCGATAGTCGGTAGCAAGGCGCAAACCTTCCGAATGTTCGTTGAAGCGGTACGTCATCACTTCAACAAGGCTCGGTCCCTTATTGGCCCGCGCACGATCTACCGCCGCGCGGACAGCATCATAGACCGTCAATACACTTTGCCCATCTTCCACGCGCACGCCCGGCATATTGAACCCCGCAGCCCGCTCGGCAATCACACCTGCCGTTACGGTATGTGCCGGTGTCGACAATGCGTAATGGTTATTCTCGCAAAGGAAGACGATCGGCAATTCCCAGACGGAGGCCAGGTTCATCGCTTCATAAAGACAGCCCTGATTGGCAGCGCCGTCGCCGAAGAATGCGAGCGACACGCGCCCTGTCCCGAGAATCTTGCTCGAAAGCGCAGCACCCGTTGCAATCGGAATGGAGGAGCCGACAATTCCGGATTCACCCAGACTTCCGACTTTGAAATCAGCCAAATGCATGGAGCCGCCCTTGCCACCGCAGACCCCGGTTGCCTTGCCGACAAGCTCTGCCATCAAGGGTCCAAGTTTGGCGCCCTTGCCGATCGGATGACCGTGACTACGGTGATTACCGGTCATATAATCGATCTCTGACAACGCCATACAGGCTCCGACGACCTGAGCCTCCTGACCAATCGACGTATGAACCGTACCGGGGATCTCGCCCCGCTTGACCATTTTTGAGGCTCGCTCGTCAAAATAGCGAATGCGCAACATGCGCCGCTGCATTTCAAGGAGAATATCATTTGCAAGGGTCATCATGTGCCTCTCAAAGCATGCTTCATCAGAAAATTTGCGGTGTTCACATCGGTGACCAGAACGTCAATCCATTTGCCCGCAAGTGCTGCCGCAAGGGCGGTGTGTTTGGCAGCGCCTCCCGCAACGGCAATCTTCCGCCGCACATGGCGAAGCTGCTCCAATGTGATTGAGACAACGAGCTTATCAAGTTCAGTGTCGACAGGCAGTCCTTGAGCGTTGATGAATCGCTGATGCAACTGGCCGACAGCACCCGCTGCCCGAACCGCCGCCAATTGTTCCGCGCTGAAAAAATTATCGCCTTCTTCAAGCGGCCCATGAAAATCAGCCGGACCAACCCCGACAAAGGCGATATCCACCTCGCCGAGGAGTCGGAGAGCTGTTTGAATATGGACGTCTCCGAGCGCGACCTTCAGCAATTCCGGATTTGGCATCACTCCCGGCGTCCGAAGAAATACAGCTTCAGCGTCGAGCGCTTTCGCTATCTGCAAGGTAGCGAGCGCAGCCTCGTGCTGCAGCAGGGGTGAGCCAAGATCACCGAGCATCTCGACGACTTTCTTGATGCCCGTGCTGGAACGGGGCTCCATTGCCTTGGCCATTTCACGTAAGGTTGTACTCCAGGAGGTTACGCCCAGAACAGGGCCTCCCTTGAATTCACTGGAGAGACATCGCGCCGCAGCAACCCCGAGGATTTGCGCAACGCCTTCCTCGTGCACACTGATATCAACGACATAGGCTGAATCGAGACCGTAAGCCTCTTCCAGTTCCTCTTCGAGATCAGGGTATAAACCTTCCGGAGGCACCACAATGGTGCGGACAATCTCGTATTCTTGCGCGAGAGTGAGGAAGCGGGAGACGCTTGCTTGTGAAACACCCATCTTCTCGGCAATCTCGGCTTGTCGTTCGCCGTGAATGTAATGCAGGCGTGCGACCTTTGTGATCAGGCGCATTTGCTCGATATCAAGCCGTGCAGGGCGATTGGCTGTCGTCGGCATACTCCGTTTCATGGCATGTTCTCCGCCATGAGCCGGAACGTGCCTTTCAGACTAGGATAGATGCTGCGATAAGCTTCGAAGATATTGGCATACCGTTGGTGGGCTTCCGGTTCTGATTCAAAGACCTTCTCAATGCCCGTCATCGCATCAGCCGCAGCCCGAATATCCGCGTGAAGTCCCACAGCAGCGGCCGCGTGAATGCCTGCACCTAAAGCCGTGCTTTCTTGCTCACGCGCCAATTTGACGGATCGGCCAAGGACGTTCGCAATAATCTGGCACCATAACGGGCTCCGGGCGCCACCTCCCAACAAGATGATCTCATCGATGGAGCGACTCATCGCCGATTCCACGCCACCGACAAGCAGCCGTTCTTCCAAGGCGAGGGACTCCAGAATGGCGCGATACATATGCGCTTTGCCATGTAATCCCGACAGACCAACAAAGGCCCCGCGCGCATGACCATCCCAATAGGGAGTCATGGCGCCCGTCCAATAGGGAAGGCAAAGCAGCTTTTCCGAGCCTTCCGGAATTCGCGCTGCCATAGCTTCAAGAATCTGTTCCGGCGTCTCACCAGACGAACCTGCCGTTACATCAATTCCTGACAAGTGTTCAATGAACCAGACAATGTTTTGGGTTCCACCTCCGATGAAGGTTTCAAAAATATACGTCCCTGGCACCGGGCCGCCCATGGTTCGATAGGCCGTGCCATGAGCGTAGGTATCAGCGTAAACGCCGGAAACGGTCCCCGTACCAATGTTGAGATAGGCTCTGCCCGGACGCGTGACATTGCAGCCAAGACCCGCCGACTGGCCGTCACCCGCTCCGGCAACGACGGGTAACCCCGCAGGAAGCCCAAGTTCCCGTGCTATCCCGCTCGACAATTGACCTGCAATTCCGCCCGGCGGTACAAGACGGCTAACCTGATCACGCGACAGGCCAGCCATTTCAAGCAGGGTATCATCATAGTCGAAGCGTTGCAGATCAACCAATCCCAGCGGATCCGCACAGGCCCAGGATGTGACCCAATTGCTAGTTAGTTTTTGTAACAAATACCCTGCGACATCCACCACATGTGCGGTGCGCGCGATTGTTTCCGGTTCGTGTTTGCGCAACCAGAGCAGTTTATACCAGGCCGGCGTCGGGTTTGGTGGCTTGCCCGTAATGCGATGCACCTCTTCAGTGCCGAACGCTTCGACCTCGGCAGTCGCACGAATATCCATCCATGTAATAGCCGGACGAATGGCATTGCCGGCATGATCAAGACAGACAAAGGTTTCGCGCTGGTGCGTGATCGCCAAAGCAGCAATGCGGTCTCCGCCAACCTGCTTCACTGCCTCCGCAATAGCAGCAGAGGTCGCAACCCACCAATCCGCCGCATTCTGCTCGACCCAGCCTGAACGAACATGATCAAGTCCATAGCCATGCCGACCAATTGCGATGGCTTTGCCCGACATATCCCAGACAACCGCCTTGCATGCGGTCGTCGAGCAATCAACACCGATAACGAGATCCCTGCTCATAGCGCGCTCACATCCTTTAAAGCCCAATCAATCATGTCGTCGGTCCACAGCCCCATCATGTCGAGAAGATCAACGAGATTGAACCGGTTCCGCATCAGATGGCAGTTTGCCGTCGCCCAACGGGCGAGCTCGGGCGACACCGAAGGTTTCAATGCTGCAAAGGTTGCCGGTCCACCGGATGCGGAAAGTGCAGATCGCAAAGTGGCAGAAGGCTGGACCATCTTTTTGAACTCCACGCTGTGTTCCCGCCAAGATCCCACCACTGACTCGAGGCGGGACCAATTTTCAAAGACCAGCGAGAGCTTCTTCTGACAGTCCCGCCAGCATTCCGCTGCAATCGCTCCATCCGATCCCAAGTCATGAAACGCATTTTCGACACGCTTCTGCATCACGTCCATGTCCGGTTTTCTGAGAGATCGCGGGTCAATCAGGTCGGTATCGATGGCATGGCGCCAGAGGCGTGAGGCAACAAGGCTCGCCACGCCAACTTGCGCCCCGTGCAAACCGATCGGCGCATGATTGGCAGAATGATGCAGATCCAGCATGTGGCTGATCACATGTTCGACGCCAGACAGACAGGCCGTTGTATTGGAGACGCCGGATACAATACCGCGCAGTGCTAAAAGTCGCGTCAATTGCTGTGTAGCAACTGCGCCACCTTCTGCAATTCCGTTCGACCATGTGGGCGGTTCGGCCGCGGCGTATTTCAGCAAATTCATCGACGCAACATGAAACGTATGATCAAGTCCGACCAAATTCGCGAGATACCAATCAGCGGGCGCGGTAAAAAGTGAAATAGCCTCGCCAAAGCCTGACGTATTCAGTTCGCTGGGCGCTTCACCAATCGTGACGATATCCGCCAGCACAATTGTCGGCCAGCGCGACGGAATGGTGCGTTTCACACCATTGCGCAGAACCACGGAAACATTGTCGGTAAATCCGTCGACTGACGCGGCTGTCTGCACCACAATATGCGGAATATTGTTGTGACGATGGGTTGCTACCTTGCCAACATCAGTCATCGTCCCCGAGCCAATGGTGACGACGAGGTCGGCATCATTCGCGGCAATCGTCGCCATATCGAGAACGCTCTCGTCAGCATGAAGCGTTGTATGGCCGTCATCGAGCACCACGCTGCGTACATCATGTTGTTCCTGCAACTGCTTGTGAACGAGTTCGCTGAGCCGCTCACCCCGACGCATGATCGATGATTTATCGGTCAGGATAACAATTTTGGCTCGCGCCGGCTTTCCTGCGTACGACAGTGCATCAGAGACCGCAGAGGCCAGTTGGAGATGTGCATCATCGGAGATTTTCACACCCAGCATCTCAAGCGAGGCCAGCCGTCCCTCGGGATCATCTGCTGCGAGTGACTTTCGCAAACCTGCGAGATCGATCAACTCGGATCCATTTATTTCTGGCATCTTTGTTTTCCTAACTCTTACGCCTGAAAGGCGCAGACAAACTTATCTGATCCAGCACCTCGAAGATAATTTTTGATTTTTATACATAAGATGAATTATTATGCAAGTTTGAATTCGAGCGATGAGTTTGTTGCTGTTATCAAGTATTTTTGGACAGCAAAAATCGTTTGGGATTCATTGCCGAATTTTTAAAAAAATATATTTTTACAAAGGCTTATATCAATTTAACGGGCATTATTTTGGTCCCGTTTGATGCCGGTGAAGGGCGACAGACGAACGAATTCAGTGGCGAACAGACGAGCGCCGGATTTCCTTGCAGCAAGCCATTGAGCGTGCACGATCACACGATAAAGGCTATCGCGGTGGAAGATTGAGCCACCGTCAAAACGGCACGATCAGGCTTGTTTGATCATTTGATCGCGATGACCACTTTTCCGAAATGTTTGCCGCTTTCCAGAAATTCATAGGCCTTGCGCGCATCGGCAAAATCAAACACGCGGTCAATCACCGGCCGCAAACCCGATTGATCAATCGCCGTGTTCAAACGCTCAAACATGCTTCTTGAGCCCACATAGGTGCCCTGTATTTTGATATTCCGGTGCAAAATCGCAGCTGTATCAACGCGGTCATTCAGTCCGGTCAAAACACCCATCAAGGCAATGGACCCGCTGAAGCGAACGCACGCCAATGTCTTGTTCAACGTACCCGGACCGCCGACCTCAACTGCATGGTCGACACCGCGCCCATCCGTTTCTGCCAGAACGCGTTTGTGCCAGTCAGGCTCTTTTGAATAATTGATCGTCACATCCGCACCGAGGGACTTCGCCCGCGCCAGCTTTTCGTCGCTGGACGACGTGATGAATGTGCGCGCACCAGCCAAGCGGGCCAATTGCAATCCGAAGATGGAGACGCCGCCCGTACCCAAAAGCAACACCGATGTTCCGGGCTGTACATTGGCGCCTTCAAACAAGGCGTACCACGCCGTCACACCTGCACAGGGCAAGGTTGCCGCTTCTTCAAAACTCAGATGGTCTGGAATGCGGACCAATGCCGATTGATCAAGGCACACCAATTCCGCAAGCATGCCATCGGCACCGTCCCCGCCCAGCGAGCTCATTTGCTTCTCGGCTGTAAGAGGCCCGTCAATCCAGCCCGGCATAAAGGCGGCAGCAACCCGATCACCGATTTTCACGCGATCAACCCCGGGGCCAACGCGAACAACCTCACCTGCACCGTCCGAAACCGGAATTCTTCCTAAAGGCTTTGTTCCGCCGGAATACATGCCGCGCGCAATGATCAAATCCCGATAATTAAGCGACACCGCACGGACGCGAACAATCACCTGACCGATAGCGGGCGTGGGCTCAGGACGTTCAACCAATCTCAAGGCATCCCAGCCCTGCTGATCTTCAATGATATACGCCCGCATCAAACAATCCTCCGAATCTAATAATTAGCATGATCATCCGTTAACACGGATTGAGCGTTTCATGCTATTGCTAGCTGGACTTGCGATGAAAATGAAACACTTATGTTATTGAACTTTGGTTATAATCTGAGATCTACCGTCGGCCGTAACACGCCCTCGACATAAACCATCCCATCTCCAAACAATCTTAGGTGTTTGATCCTACGATTTTGATCGTGCGGCCCTTTCTCGAGGATGGGTAGAAACACTATGGAATAAATTCTTTAAGAGAGCGCCACGACCATGCGCGGTAAAAATGCCGCAATTCAACTCTTGCAAGCTTTGCTCGCGCAGTTGAGCCAGGAACCTGACATTACCCCAAAGGCGGCGGCGAAATGAAGATGCAGAAAAACAATAAGTTATAGCGATCCTTAGACTGGGATCCGAACATCGCTTTATCAATCCGGTTGTTCCGTTACAGTGGTCACACCCGAAGCACTTTCAATTATCCGTTGCTATCCCTGTCATTGTCTCAATGCCGGTTGAAGAAATAACACTTGTCGAGATGTTGTCCCCAGCGCCGACTGTTCCGGAAACAGTAAGGTGTGCGCCGAGTGTGAGCGGTGCCAGTCCCCGATAGGTGAATTTTTCCGGAAGTTTTCCCAGAAGATTTGTAGCCAGATTAAGCATTAAAGTCGCCTGAAGCGGGCCGTGTACAACGACGCCCTTGTAGCCTTCTATGCCTGTTGCGTAGGGATGGTCGTAATGGATTCTGTGTCCGTTCATGGTAAGCGCGGAATAGCGAAACAACAGCACAGGATCTGGCACTATGCGCCACACAGTCGGTCCCGGTTCCGGAGATTGCTTGTTGTCGGCGATTTGTGTCTCCGGCATAGCGGTTTCCGAAGCGGGGTCGCGATAGACGATGTCCTGTCGCTCATCGAGAACAAGGTGTTTTGCCTCGTGATAGTGATGGCGGACTGTTACAAAGGCGAGATCGCCGCTGCGTCCCTTTTTGAAGTAAATGTTTTCAATCGTACTCGTTTTGGTAACCCGCGCATCCAACGAGAAGTCGCGATGGAAGACGAGTTCGCCACCAGCCCACATCCGTCTTGGCAAAGGCAGGGCAGGCATAAGGAGGCCCATTCGGGGATGTCCGTCCCCGCCGAGGTCCTCGGAAGGCAGAACATCCGGTGACAAACACCAGAAGAGACCAGGCGGTACAGGGGGTATTTTGGAAAAATGCGGCGCAAGCATTGCCGAAAAATGCTCGACGAGACGTCGATCAATGACGTCGTCACGCTGATATCGCCGCCCGACCCAGTCTTTGAAATGTTCCGCCAGCGAGATATCATCGGTCATCGGCTTACCCATTCATCAGGGCCGCAATATTGCGGGCCGTCAAGTGGTCAAGATCGCTGATCGCAGACCAGATGCGGTCGGCGGACGGTTGCCCGAGGAGGGCAGCTGCCTTTTTGCGTAAACCCGTCTCGATGACGTGATCAGGCAAACGCCGTGAAAGATCATGTTGAATGGCCTTTTGCGTTCCGTCTACTGTTGATAATGTGCCTTGCGTATCCATATCTCCGACCGTGGCATCGCCTGTCACGCGCACTTTTTTGGCGAACGCCAACAGGCGCGGATCGGTTGCAAGTTTATCCTGATAGGTCGTGTCATTCGACGTGTCGATGGCGTGAAACACCATCGCGGCCAGAAACGCGTAACTGAATTTGACCTCAAGGCCCGTGCGGGGTGATTTGATATCGCAAACCCGGAGCCAACGCGGATTGACGCGGAGTTCCAACGCGGTAACATCATCCGGCCGAATTGCTTGCGAGCGAAGTGATGTCAAAAGTGCCTCAATCATGGCATGGGTGCCGTGACAGCAGGCATGGAATTTATATTTGATGTCCTCGAAGACGAAATGATCCGGCGGCGGGTTTGTCCAGACTTCCGGCCCGCCGGGTTGATCGGAATGGGTCTCGATAAAGCCCTGAATTCCTGCCACGCCGTCATCGCATGACACAAAACCGCGACGTGCCAGCTCTGCAGCCTCGACGCCATTTGACGCGGCTATCCCGGCGTTAAACGGCTTTCCCATCGTACCAAACTGAGATTTCAGGCCCGAAGCGCGGGTACTTACGAGACTGAGTGCCGCCTGCATCCGCTCCGGGCCAAGCTCCAACAAATACCCCGCAGCCAATGTGGCACCGAATGCACCGGCGGTGGCAGTCTGATGGAAGCCTTTCTCGTAATGTTGCCGCCCCAGTGCCATACCAATGCGGCAGGAGGCTTCGGCACCTAGAAGAAAAGCGTCGGCAATTGCGGCCGCGGGCAAGTCTTCACGTTCGGCAATCGCAATGGCAGCTGGCATGATGGCGACAGAGGGGTGGCCAACATGCGCGAAGTGCGTGTCGTCATAATCAAGCGCATGCGAAATGGTACCGTTTGCCAGCGCAGCATTTCGCGCCGGAAGTTTTGTCGATGTTCCAAACATGCTCGCAGAGGGAGTTCCGGCTTCCGACAGTGCGTAGTCCCGAACAATTCCGGCGACAGGCTCGTTTGAGCCGGCGCGCGCGACAACGAGCCAGTCAAAAAGCGAGAAGCGCGCCATTGTTCGCGCGGTCGCCGGAATTTCGGAAGCCCTGATCGCTGCGATTGACAGCAAGGCCTGCATTGGAGTGGGCATTGTCGCGACCTTTCCGTCAAACCGCCTGAACCCCTTAAATTCGGGCAGGATTATTGATATCCGCACCGATCTCGGCCAGATCCTGATAGCGGTCGCCGATCCGGTGATGCGGACGTCCGCCGGTTGAGCCGCCAAAAGCAGCAATCAATTCGTCATCGGCGGGCGCGTCGGCAATCGAGAACTGGACTGTCAGATAGTGGGACCGTCGCCCGGTATCGTTTTTGTCCATCAAGGGTATCTGGATCTGGGTATTGGCAGGGCCGCGTGTATTCGTGAAACCGAGATAGCTCTTTGCATCGACGGCCTTGCGATAGAAATTGCCGAAATGCAGTGTGTGGATGAGTGCCGAGGCGTGTTCCAATTCGCAATCGAGACCGGACATCGCAGCCTTGCCATAGGCTTCAATCCTGTCACCCCCGCCGGCCAGTTTGACGATGCGATCCGTCAATTCTTTCCCGAGGATGGGACCAAAAGCGCGGATTTCAGGTTTTAGATCTTCCACATAGCCGCGACCAGCCCAAGGGTTTTTAACAATGGCCGCAACACCGAATATCCGGAGCGGGGGCGTGCAGGCTTTGCCGCCTTCGATGAAAAGTTCTTCCTCGAATGTGACGATTTTTCGGATGGCCAAGTGCATGTTCTAACGCCTTTCGTTTCGTGTTCCGTTGATCCCTAACCGACGGGACGGATCACACCTTCGGTTTCATTTCCCATATAGACTGCAAAAGATTTCTGACGTGCCTCACCGATGTACCGCGTGAGCATTGAGCGGCATGCCGGATCGATGATGCGATCAAGATCGATGTCATCGAACGGAATAAACGCCATTGCCGTGCGCGTCTCGCCGTCAGCGTGTCCGCGATAATAGATCGAAACGCGGCCCGGTACTTCTTCCTCAAAGACAGCGTAGACGAAGTCGACATTTGCCCTGATTCCAAAGGTTGCGAGGGATTTGATCAATTGCGAGTGGGTGATGATGTCGCCATTCTTGCCAATCGAGGGCAAGGAAATAGTGCCCGACGCGGAATCTATCTCGAAGAGGACGGCACCATCGCGTTCGAAGATACCACCCAGAACGGTTTCGGCCTGACGACTTGCGGCGTGGATCAGGGGGGCTTCGAAACCAAGTGTCAGATAGGCCCCGCGATAATAAAGCAGAGGGCGCCCCTCGCGGACAGAAAAGGCCTCAACCTGACCAATCAGGATCACGTGATCACCGGCCTCTACGATGCTGAACCGGTTACATTCAAAACTCGCCAAGGTGCCTGTGATGAGGGGAATTCCATTTGAGGATTCCTGCCAGTCAACACTTTCAAATTTGTCGGGTCGCTGGGTCGCAAAAACATTCGACGCCTCTTTTTGGTCTTCGGCCAGAACATTCACGGCAAAACAAGGCGCGTTGCTAAAGATGCCTGCGCTGGCGGCCGATTTTGCGATGCAGACGAGAACCAAGGGTGGATCCAGTGAAACGGACGAAAACGAATTGGCGGTGAAGCCTCGCGGCGTTCCATCCGGTTCGCGTGTCGTGACGATGGTAACGCCAGTCCCAAATTGGCCAAATGCGCGCCGTAACTCACGCGAGTCGATCGGTGACGTCATGAGGCTCTCCCGTCACGGACTGCATTCAAAAAAGACAGAAGCGCCGTGTTGAAGCGGGCGGGGTCTTCAATCATTGCGAGATGGCGCAGGCCTTCGAGAATAACGGTGCGGGCGCCGGGGATCTCGGCTGCTATCGCGCGGGTCATTTCCGGGGAATTTCCGTAATCCTCGTCACCTGTCATGACAAGGGTCGGGCACAGAATGTGAGGATGAGGGGCGATGATTTCCTCAACTCCGTCGACCAAAACTCGGTAGTTCTCCGAGTAGATTTCTTTCGGATGGGATTGAACGGTACGACGGATATCATTTGTTGTGTTTGGATGTTTCTCGCGAAATTCATCCGAGAGCCAGCGTGCAAGGGCGGCCTCAACCGTCGCTGCCGGGCCTTCAATTGCCGTGAGGTCTGCACGTTTACGAATGGCCTCCTGCGCTGCCGGATCACGGCGATGCGCGGAATGGAGGACTCCGAGAGCCCACAGTCTGTCGGGGTGATCCATCGCAAATCTGCGTGCAATCATCCCGCCGAGTGAAAAACCACAGACGGCGGCATTATCGATCTCGAGTTTATCCATCAAATCGAGAAGTTGCGCGGAGAAGACTTTTAGCGAGTGCGGCACGATCGCCCGAGGCGTTTCGCAATGACCAAGAAGATCATATGTGACGACCCGGTACCGGGTGGCGAGCGCATCCACTTGCCATCGCCACATCTGACGATCAAGCCCGAGGCCGTGGATCAGGATAACGACTGGGTTTTTCCCACCCGTGTCCGAGAATGCAGTATCTGCAGCCATGCCCATATTAGTCCGCCTCAGGGCGATAGGCGATGACTTCGATCTCGACACGGACATCGACGAGCAATTCGCTGACGACGGCAGAGCGGGCTGGTGGTTCGCTCGGGAAATATTCACCATAGACCAAATTGAATCCGGGAAAATCGGCACGGTCGCGGAGCCATACCATCGCTTTCACAACGTCCGAGAGGGTACAGCCGGCCTCAAAAAGCGTTGCCTTTATATCGTCGAGTACGGCGCGGGTCTGCTCCTCGACTGTTCCTTCGGTCATGACATTGCCATTTTTGAAAGGAATTTGTCCCGTGAGGAAGACGAAGTCGCCGGCACGGATGGCGCGGGATAGCGAGAGTGTTCGCCCGCCAATAACGAGAGGCCCGCCTATAACGCGCTTGCCGGACATTGATTCCTCCCTCATTTTGTTGCCATCAATCTACGCAAGCGGCGGATGAAATTTTTATTATTTTTTCGTCATATGGTGACGAAATTTTTGTCAAATCGGGCACTGATGATCCTAGATTTTCATTAAAATCGAAGCTCGGGAAGGATACTGTGATGGGTGTTAAGACGCGCTATAAAATGCTGATTGATGGCCAATGGGTTGATGCCGCCGACGGTCGTGTCTTTGATAGCGTCAATCCGGCAACCGGAGAGGCTTGGGCCGAGATCCCAGAGGCCACAGAAGCCGATGTCAACCGTGCGGTGGAAGCGGCGCATCGCGCCTTCATGACCGGTGAATGGGCGGCGGCACTCCCGACAGCCCGCGGCAAATATCTTCGCAGGCTCGCCGATCTCCTTGCTGACAAATCCGAGCATCTTGGCCGGACAGAGACGATTGATACCGGCAAAATGCTGAAAGAAACACGCTGGCAGGCGAAATATATTGCCGAGTTCTTCCATTATTATGCGGGCTGCGCCGACAAAATACAGGGTGCGACGTTGCCGATCGACAAGCCCGATATGATAGCGATGACATTGCGCGAACCGCTCGGCGTGGTAGCGGCGGTTGTGCCATGGAATTCGCAATTGTTTTTAACCGCCGTGAAGCTTGGCCCGGCATTGGCGGCCGGAAACACGGTTGTTTTGAAGGCATCGGAGCATGCCTCGGCACCGATGCTGGAATTCGGACGTCTGATCGAAGAGGCGGGATTCCCGCCCGGCGTTGTCAATATCGTGACCGGCCATGGTGATCCATGCGGCCGGGTGCTGACGTCACATCCCTTGGTCCAGCGTGTCAGTTTTACAGGCGGGCCGGAATCGGCACGTCATGTGATTCATAATTCAGCACATAATTTCGCACAGACCTCGCTGGAACTTGGCGGTAAATCTCCGTTCATTGTTTTCGAGGACGCCGATCTGGAAAGCGCGGTGAACGGATCAATTGCCGGTATTTTCGGGGCATCGGGACAAAGTTGTGTCGCGGGTTCGCGGCTTTATCTGCAGGACAGTATTGCGGATGCGTTTCTGGAGACAATGGTTGGCAGGGCGAAGGCGATCCGCATCGGTGATCCGCTTGAAGAAGAAACGCAAATGGGACCACTCGCGACCCAAGGGCAGATTGACCGGATTGAAAAGGAAGTTGCCTTTGCCATTCAGGAGGGGGGGCAGGTCTTGGCTGGTGGGCGGCGCCCTTCGGGACATAATCAGGGATTGTTTTACGAGCCAACGATCATTGCGTGTCCGAGCCAGAAATTACGAATTGTCGATACAGAGCTTTTCGGGCCGGTATTAAGCGTTTTGCGTTTCAAGACGGAAGAGGAAGTGATTGGTCTTGCAAATGACACCAAATATGGACTAGCCGCCGGCATCTTCACGAAAAATTCCGCGCGGTCTTTGCGCGTTGCTAAAGCCGTTCGGGCCGGCATCGTTTGGATTAATACCTATCGTGCCGTTTCGCCGATTGCGGAGTTCGGTGGCTATAAGGATTCCGGCTATGGACGCGAGAGCGGCCTGCAAGCCATAACGGACTACACGCGACCGAAGACGGTCTGGATCAACACTTCCGACGCCCCGATGGCGAACCCGTTTGTCATGCGCTAAGAATCCGTTTAGTCGGCAATCTGCATCAATACATCGACGGCAATAATGCCGTCGGCGAGAAGGAAGAGGGGGTTGATCTCGAGTTCTTCAATCTTCTTGCGTCCATCGAGTGCCAGAGCCGAAAGACGTTCGAGCCCGTCAAGTATCGCTTCGCGATCAGCACCAGATTTTCCGCGATAGCCGTCGATCAATTTCGAAATCTTAAGGTGCGCGAGTGCTTTCGAAATATCCTCGCGGCTCGCAGGCAAGAGGACCGTTGTCGCATCTTCGAGCAACTCGACGAGCATGCCACCTGTCGCGAGGGTCATGGCAAAGCCGAATTGCGGGTCACGCCGAATTCCGATCATCAACTCGGCAACCGGTTTTGGTGCCATTTTTTCGAGCAGGAAGCGGTCTGTCAGCGCTTCTTTTTTGAAGAAGCTGACGTCACGCCGCATTTTTTCGACAGCTTCGGCAACCGCGTCTGCAGTCGCGAGTCCGAGGCTGACCGCGCCTGCCTCCGTTTTGTGGGGGAGGCCGGCGCTGACCATTTTGAGCGCCAGCGGGAAGCCGAGTTCGACCGCGGCAAGCGATGCGTTCGCTCCATCGACGATACACCGCGTGGGAGTTGGAATTCCGGCAGTGTCCAAAATTTCCTTGCCCGCGGCTTCATCGATCACATGCGAAGTTCTGATGCAGGGGGGATGAAGCGGGTGAGTGGTCTGGTTCAATATCTCCACACGGCGGCGACTGTACCATGCGCCCGACGCAAAGGCGTTCAGGCATTCATGGATACCTTGCATGGGAGCGACGCCCTCTCCGACGAGAAACGCGCGCGTTTCGGCATCGAGATTTTCCGAAAGTGTACTGCAAACAGCCGCCGTTATCCCACGGGCTTTGGCAGCTTGGATGAAGCTTTTTGTGTCTGCCCTATAATAAATTTTGCTCTCGTCAAGGCCTGATGCAGGATAGTCCTGCAGGATGATTGCAGCGTCGTGCGAGCCGTCGAAAAATGTTGAAAATACGGGCTGTGTTTTCTCCGGGATGCCCCAGATTGGCGTTGTATAATCAAGCGGGTTGGACACCGTCGCCGTCAACGGCAACAGAGAGCGCAAGGCTTCTCCGACGCTCTCGACCGGTGCCGGGAAATCCAACCCGACACGTTCGGCATGATCGGCGAGCATTGTCGCGCCGCCACCCGAGCAAGTCAGTGCAGCGATCCGGTTGCCTTTCGGGACTCCGGCAACGGAAAAGAGTTTAACCGTTTCAAGTAACTGTGCCGGACTGGCGACCTTGATGATTCCGAGGCGATCGAATAGTGCGTCGTAAAGCGCCTCGGTTCCTGCCAGAGAGCCGGTATGACTGACTGTGAGCGCAGAACCGAGCTGCGAAGTTCCGGTCTTGAGGGCGACAATCGGTTTGCCGAGCTTAAGTGCCTTTCGGGCGACAGATTCGAACTGCACGGCATCTTTGATCGCCTCGATATGCAAACCGAAGACGCGCACTTCATCGCGGTCGCAGAGGACATCAATGAAATCTTCAATGCGGATTGCCGACTGGTTGCCTGCCGATACCATATAGGCGAAAGGCACCGAGCGCTGGCTCATTGTGAAGTCGGATGACAGCATGCCGCTTTGTGTGATGATCGCCGCGCCATAGCCCGGGCATTCGCCACCATGTGCGAAGGGCCAGAGTGCAACTTTGTCGATGTAATTGATCAAACCGTAGCAATTAGGCCCAACAAGGGCGAGATCGCCTGCGGCCTCAAGAAGACGAGCCTCCATATCGGCGCCGTCCGTCCCGGTTTCGCCGAAACCTGCCGTGTAGCAGACGACGCCACCCGCGCCCATCGCCGCTAGTTTCTGCAGTGCTTCGATGGCGGGTTCACGCGGGATTGCCAGAAAGACGGCATCGGGTGCCTCTGGGAGATCATCAATCGACGCGTAGCAGCGATGTCCACCGATCTCGGGCCGTTTTGGATTGACGGGCCAGAACGGGCCGGTAAATCCGATGCGTGCGCATTCGGTGGCGCAGACCTCCGCATCCCGTCCGCCGATGACAGCGACATGACGCGGCTTCAGGAGGCGGAGCAGATTGATGCGTTGCTGAGGGGTCATGCGCCGAGCGGTCTCAAGATCGCGCGGGAAATGATGTGCCGCTGGATTTCCGATGTGCCATCCCAGATGCGTTCCAGTCGCGAGTCGCGCCAGAGTCGTTGAACGGGAACCTCTTCCATGAGGCCCATACCGCCGAAAATCTGGACCGTGCTGTCAGCAACACGATGGAGCATTTCGGAGCAATAGAGCTTGACCATGGACGCATCGATGTCGGTCATTGTGCCTGAATTGGCGCGCCGCACTGCATCGTCGACCAGAAGATCAGCCGCGCGGAGTTCGACGGCCATATCGGCAAGTTTGAAGCCGGTGCCCTGGAATTTCCCGATCGCCTGCCCGAATTGTTTGCGGTTGGCCGCCCAATCGGCTGCCATTCCGAACATCCGCTCTGCCTTACCGCAGCAGGAAGCCCCTACCCACACACGGCCCATGCCCAGCCATTTGCCGGCAAGTTCAAGGCCTTCGCCTTCCTTGCCGAGGATTTGATCAGGACCAAGCCGAACGTCCGAGAAACTCAACGCATACGTATTGTAGCCGCGATAACTTACGGAGCGATTGCCGATTTTGATATCAAAGCCGGGTGTTCCGACATCGACGAGAAACGCTGTGACACGACGGCGCTGGCCGCGAGGTGTCTCGTCCAATCCGGTGACGGCGAACACGATTGCAAAATCAGGCATTGTCGGTCCGGAGATGAAATGCTTCGAACCATTGAGGATCCAATCCCTGCCGTCACGTTTTGCATTGCTTTTCATCGACATGATGTCAGAGCCGGCTTCAGGCTCGGTGAGCGCGAATAATTCGCGTTTCTCGCCAGTTACGCACGGGGTCAGATAGCGGGCGATCTGGTCGCCTTCACACCCAAGCAGAATTTCGGTCGGCCGAGCAACCCACGCGTGAAGAGCATGGCTGGTTTTACCAAATTCACGTTCGATGATTCTCATCGACTCATAGTCCAATCCACCACCGCCAATGGCTTCAGGAAGGTTGGCAGCGAACAAGCCCGCTTCTTTGCCGCGTGCCTCAATTTGGCGGCCAATATCCTCCGGCACTTCGCCGAGACGATCAACAAGTTCCTCGTGCGGCATCAGTTCTTCGGCCACGAACCGTGTAACCATTGAACGCAGCATTTCATGTTCATGAGACGTCGAAGACGACATGGATTTAACTCCTTGATTATTGTGCTGTTGAGCGAGACGCCCGCTTGGCCAATAAATTATAGGCAAGCATGGCTGCCAAGGTGGTTGTGATCAGTATCACAGCGGCAGCTGCGACCGTCGGATCGGTATTTTCCCTCATTCCGTTCCACAGCCGCCGGGGGAGAGTGAATACGGAAAACTTTGAAATAAACAGTGCGACGACGATCTCGTCCCATGAAAGGATGAACGAAAACACCGCCCCCGCGAAAATGCCCGGTTGAATCGAGGGAATGATGACGCGGCGAATTGTCGTGAACATTGGGGCGCCCAAGCTGCGGGAGGCTTGTTCGAGCCGGAAATCAAAGTTTGCAAGCGACGCGGACACGGTGATCAGAACCATTGGAAGTGCAAGAATGCTGTGCGCGAGAATAAGCCCCGCGTAACTATCGATGAGACCAAGCGGGATCCAGAGGCGATAAAAGGCCATTGCTGAAATGATCGAAGGAATGATGAGGGGCAAAAGGAGTATAGCTCGAACAATCTCTCCAAGCTGGCTTGATAGCCGCCAAAGGCCAACAGCGCACAAGCTTCCCGCTATCGTTGCCACAATTGACGAGCAAAAGGCGACAATGGCACTTTGAACGAAGCTCGATATCCATTCAGGGCTCGAAAACAGATTTTCAAAGTGTTTCCATGAAATCTCGCCATCCGGGAATGAAAGGTAATTCTGATTGGTAACCGAGACCGGAAACGCCACAAGCGAGGGCACAATCAGGAACAGAAGAACGATCCAGGTAAGCGCCAACGGAAGATGAAAACGACGCTTTTTCAACGAACATCTCCGCCGAAGATTGTGCCGAGTTTCATGAACCGGTTGAGGATGTACATCAGCAACAAAACGCTGATCAACATGATACTCGCCAGCATTGCCGCTGTGCCCCAACGGACTGTTACGAGCAATTGAACGGAAATGTATTCTGCGATCATCAGCACTTTGCCGCCGCCAAGAATGGCTGGTGTAATATAGAAGCCAAGGCTCGAAATAAAGACGAGGAGCGAAGCTGCGATGACACCGGGCTTAGTCAGAGGTAAATAGACACGGACAAAGGTTTGCAGATTACTGGCGCCGAGACTGCGCGATGCACTCATGATACGCGGATCGATGCCGCGCATATTGGCGAGTAGTGGCAGGACCGCGTAAGGGATCATATAATCAACCATGCCGATGAGCACGCCGACTTCGTTCCGGACAAAGGCGATGGGATCGGAAATAACACCAACGGAAATAAGTGTTTCGTTCACGAGCCCCGTGCGTCCGAGCAGCATGAGCCATGAAAAAGTCCGCACGAGAACGGAAATCCAGAATGAAATCATCAGAATGGACAACATCCAACGACGCTGCCCTTCCAAGGCGTGCATCATTGTGTAGGCGACAAGGTAGCCAAGTGAAACCGCAAAAAATGTAGTGATCAGGCAGACGCGTATTGTCGTCCAGATCAGTCTGATCAGCGTGTCGCTCTCGACCAGTTTCTGGTAATTGCCGAGGCCGGGCTGTGGATCAGTCACGCTGAGGAATAATATATTGATGATCGGAGCTATATATAAGAGCGCAACCGCTGCCGTTACAGGCAGGACGAGCATCCAATACGGATTGAAGCGTCTCAAAGCGGTCGATGTCACGATATTTTCCGGCTCGTATTTTCGAAGGAGGGAGCGCCGGGTCTTTTGGACCCGGCGCGAAGAGTAAAGAGATCGTCAGCCGATCGCGTCGAGGAAGGCATTGACGGCATCGCCGCCCTTTTCCGCCCACCAGACGGGATCGTTGAAGATAACCTTGTCGATATTTTCTTTCGAGTTGACGGCATATGGCTGCAGCCCTGCCGGTATTTTGGCAAATGCTTCCGGATTGGACGGCGTCATTCCCAGGCAGTCCAGAATTGTCAGCTGTGCATCGACCGTCATTGCTGTGTTGATGAATTTCATCACGGCTTCGCGACCTGCGGGATTGCCTTTGGGTACGATATAGGCACCCGGCATGGCGATGGCCTCGTTCATGACCATTTTGTACCGGCCCTTGCTGTCTTCCTCGATCGACTTGCCACGGTTCTGCCAGACGATGCCCATTGCAACTTCGCCATTCACAATCATGTCGTGAGCTTCCGAGCCGGAACCCCAATAGATGCTGTCGGACTTGATCGATTTGATTTTCTTGAGCGCGCGCGGAACGTCACATGGGTAGACGTCCTTTGGAGCCACGCCGTCAGCAAGGAGCGCGCCTTCAATCGAGCCATTTCCCCATTTATAGAGCGAACGCTTGCCAGGAAATTTCTTTGTGTCAAAGAAATCAGCCCAGTTCTTCGGTGGATTGGCGCCGAAGGCCTTGGTGTCATACATGAAAGCGTAACCGTAGAAAATCACGGACACGCCATACTCAAGTGCAAAGCCTTCCTTGATCCGCTTCTTGTCGACAATCGTGTAGTCAATCGGCTCAAGATGGCCAGATTTGCCAAGTGCAATCGCGTCGAAACCGTCGGCGTCGCAGACGTCAGCGGTAACTTTGCCGGAATCGACCATTTCTTTGATTTTGCCTTGCAACGGGCCTGATGTGTCGAATTTAAGCGGGATTTTGGTCTCGGCGGTGAAGGGTGTTCCGATTGCCTTAGCGTGGCAGGCTTCCGACTGGCCACCCCAGTTCCACATCACGATTTCCTTGGCAGCTGCTTCCGCATTGCCCGTTGTCACGGCTAAGGTGGCTACGCCAGCAAGACCGCAAAACGTCAGAAACGTTCGGCGATCCATTTTTCCAGCCTGGAATGCAGTAGCGGCTTCTACCGCCATTTCTTGCATAAATCTCTTATCTTGCATCTTCATTCCTCCCTTTAAGGTGGACGAGGCACAATTACCCCGACCATTTTACGACCTGGACTTTCTCTGTGTCTCAGGTCTCCCCAACTGCGTCATCGTCTCTCACGATGACGGCAGCATCCTCATCCCAGCCGAATGTGACCGACTGGCCAGGAGAATGACTTCCCTGAAACTGCCAGGCGGGAACACTTGCTGTGATCTCTCCGATGGATGGCGCAACGAGCTCGATCTCCAGCACATTCCCGAAGTAGGAAATACGCCGGATAACCGCGTTCGTGCTGTTATCAAATTTCTCCGACTTAGACGGGTCCAAAATCCTGATCTTTTCAGGCCTGATGGCGAGGGTCGCCTTGTTGCCGATTGCCAATCCGGATTGCCGGATTTTCTGTCGGATCAAGAAGTCTCCTGTCCGAAATTGCATACCGGTTTTGTCGATATCCATGATTGTCGTGCGAACAAAATTGCTCTTGCCGAGAAAGTTTGCGGCAAAAACGGAAACTGGATTTTCATAGAGTGCGGTTGGACCATCAAGCTGTATAATCTGCCCCCTATCCATAATCGCGATACGGTCAGACATCGACAAAGCCTCATCCTGATCGTGCGTCACGTAAATGAAGGTGGTGCCGGTTCTCGAATGGAGATCCTTCAGTTCGTTCTGCACCTCGACACGCAATTTTCTGTCAAGCGCACCGAGCGGTTCATCGAGGAGCAGGATCCGGGGACCAAATGCGAGAGAGCGAGCCAAAGCAACCCGCTGCTGTTGACCACCCGACAATTGTCTCGGATAGCGACTTCCCAGACCATGAAGCTGAACCAAGTCGAGCATCTCCTTGACCCGCTCGGAGATCATCGAGCGCGACTGGTGGCGCACTTCGAGCGGGTAAGCGATATTCTCTTCGACTGTCATATGCGGGAAGAGTGCATAACCCTGAAATACGATCCCGAAATTGCGTTTTTCCGGAGGGAGGTTCGAGATGTCTGATCCATCCAAAATAATCTGACCGGCTGTTGGATCAACAAAACCAGCAATCATCATCAGCAAAGTCGTTTTGCCTGAACCTGACGGTCCCAAAAGCGTTAGAAATTCTCCGTTTCTTACCGTCAGATTGATACTGTCAACGGCGTTGAAGGAGCCAAATTTTTTTGTGAGCCCCTGCAGCACAAGATCGCCGTGCCGGACGTATTTTTTATCGGACGATTCCATCTTCAAGTATTGGGAGGGGCCCTGCCTCGTTCCCGTTTCTGATTCTTGCATCGTTCTACGCTCCCGACAGTGCGCGAGAGATTGCCGCAGATGATGATACACCAAAAACCATTCCGCCCTCATTTGCATTCTTGTGTAAAAAATAATTGTCGTTTTGGCAGGATCTATTAAGAGTATTTCGTCAGAATTTTCGATTTTTCGTCGTTCGTGATCAGCGAAGGTCATAATGACGAAGAAGGGTAGAGAGAGGTACACCGATGCCCGCGAACACCCATCACATTAGTTTCGTTCTTATCCCACGGTTCAATATGCTTGCATTGATGACGCTCATCGAACCGATGCGGATTGCAAATTATTTAGCTCCGGAAAAGCTATATACTTGGGATTTTCGTTCAACCGAACCCGGTGACGTTTTGGCGAGTAACGGACTTCCGGTGTGCTGCGGAGCGCTTGACCCCAAGGATGCTCAAGCTCCCGATACGATTAGTCTCTGTGCGAGTTGGGGGGCCGAAACGTATTCGAATCCCACTCTATTTACTTGGTTGAGGCGTCAAAAACGTCAGGGCAAGCAACTAATCGGGGTAGAGATGGCGACCTATGTACTCGCCAAAGCGGGGATTCTCGACGGGTTGAAAGCGACAACGCACTGGTCGATGTTTGCGGGTCTCACGGAGACGTATCCTGCCGTCGTGGCATCCGAACAACTCTACACGACCGATCATCATCTGATGACGTGTGCCGGCGGGACGTCCGGACTTGATATGATGCTTCATTTTGTGGGTCGTCAGCATGGTCAGCAATTGGCAACAGAAATTGCAAGCCAGTTGATGCACCATCCCCACCGGCCGCCGGAGGCGCTTCAAAAAATTACCGTTGGCTCTTTGAGTGACGGCATTCATCCGGATGTGCGCGCTGCGATGCAACTCATCGAAGCAAGCATCGAGGAGCCGCTCTCTGTTCCCCGAATTTGTCGCAAGATCGGTATTTCACAACGCAAATTGGAACGCCTGTTCGATCGTGATACGGGTTGCACGATTGTCCAGTTTTCAAAGCTGGTTCGGCTGCAATATGCTCGCGTTTTGCTCAGTACGACACCGATGACGATCCGGGATGTTTCAGTCGCGTGCGGGTTTAATTCAATGTCTTATTTTTCCTCGTGCTTTTTTGGGTCATTTGGCAAAAAGCCAAGTGAATATCGACAAAGTTGGCCAGAAAACGAACCGTCACCATCATGGCCGGGAACGGTTTATTCCTTTATCCAGAACTCGAATTTGTTAAAGACAGCACGTTAGTTCGGTTGGGAACAGGATCAAAAATCAATTTTGGAGAAGAATGAGATGGATAAGGACAGATTCGAACTTGGGCTCCGTAAGCGAAAGGCCACACTCGGCGCCGAGTATGTTGAGAAAAATCTGGAGGCTGCTGATCACTTCTCGCGACCGTTCCAAGAAGCCATGACCGAATGGTGCTGGGGGTTTGGATGGGGTGATGACACTATTGATGCCAAAACGCGCTCTATGATGAATCTATCCATGCTGGCAGCACTTGGAAAAATGCACGAATGGGAGGTGCATTGTAAAGGTGCCCTCACAAATGGCGTGAGTGTCGAGGAAATAAGGGCGATCATTCATGTGGTCGGAATTTATTGTGGCGTTCCGCAAGCAGTGGAATGCTTTCGGTCAGCAAGGAAGGTTCTGGAAGCCGAAGGCAAGCTATGAAAAATAGACTAGTCGAAAATCTTATATGAATGTCGAAATTTTAGCATCCAACGATGAATTCTTGATCGACTGTCGGAAGAAGCGTGCTCAAATCGCAGTAACAGGGAGGCTCTTCTGATGAAATTTCAGCTTGCCATCAATTTGGAGCGTATGGACGCCGAGATTGGCATGGAGGAAGTCGCCCGCCATACCCTCGAGATGGTTCAAATGGCGGATGCGGGCGGGTTCAATATTGTATGGTCTGCGGAACATCATGCCCTCGAGATGACGATTGCTCCCGATCCGTTTCAATTGCTTGCATGGTGGGGAGCCCATACGAACCGTATCCGACTGGGGACTGCTGTGGTCGCCGCACCGTATTGGCATCCGATCAAGCTTGCGGGTGAAGCGGCCATGGCTGATCTTATCAGCGGAGGCCGGTTGGAATTCGGCATTGGCTCCGGAGCGTATCAGCGCGAATTTGACAGGATGTTTCCCGGACTCAAACAGTCGGATGCTTGGCAATATATGCAGGAAATGCTCCCGGCAGTCTTGAAGCTCTGGGAAGGCGATTATGCGCATGAGGGCAAGTTCTGGAATTTTCCGACCTCGACTTCGGTGCCGAAGCCTTTGCAGAAGCCGCATCCGCCGATCTGGGTGGCAGCGCGTGCGCCGATCACTTATGATTTTTCCGTCAAGAACGGGTGTCACATTATGTCGTGGCCTCTGACTCGCGACATGTCGGAGGCGGAACTTTACAAGTCACGACTTGACGAGGCTATGGCGAATAATCCCGGCAAGGCGAAGCCAATTTTTGCGATGATGCGCCATACCGCGGTTTATGACCGGAAAGAGGAGTGGGAAGTTCCGGTTCAGGCCGTGCAGCGCGTTCTGGGGCAGTTTGAAAATCTGTTCAAGAACCTTGGCGATGTGAAGGACGGATTTCCCAAGCAGATCCCCCTCAACGAATTGGCTAACCGCACCGAATATGATCCGCAGATGCTCTCAAAAAACCTGATGTTTGGTACGCCGGACGAGGTGATTGCCAAGCTGAAGCCCTATCAGGCACTCGGCGTCGACGAGTTTATCTATTACGCCAGCATGGGCCTCGGTTTGAAAGAGCAGAAGCGCTCGCTTGAGCTGTTTATCAAAGAAGTCATGCCTGCATTCGCTTGAACGGAAACGGAATTCCAATGTCATCATTTGTTGAAGTTGTTCGCAACGGTCATATTCTCGAGGTCAAGCTGAACAAGCCCAAGTTCAATGCGATCGACCAAGCCATGAGTCGTGATCTCGGAGCGGCCTTTGCCTTGTTGCGCGATGATCCGGACCTTCGTGTCGGGATTATCACGGCCGAAGGCAGTCGGATTTTTTCCGCGGGATGGGATCTCAAAGCGCTCAATGCCGGCGATACCAAACTCGATAATTGGTGGGAGGACGGCGATTATGGAGATGGCGGGTTTGCAGGGTTGACCGAAAACTGGAACCTCAACAAGCCTGTAATTGCGGCGCTGAACGGTCTGGTTGTCGGAGGCGGATTTGAACTGGCACTGGCGTGCGATCTTCTGATCGCGGCGGACCATGTTGAATTTGCACTGCCCGAAATGCCTTTGGGGATCGTGCCGGATGCTGGCGCACTTCAACGTCTGCCGCGTCGCATACCCTATAATATTGCGATGGAAATGCTGCTGCTGGGGCGCCGGATGGGCGCCGCAGAAGCCGCGCATTACGGACTTGTCAACAAAGTTGTTCCTTACGAGCAATTGATGGAAACAGCGCGGACTTGGGCGGCACAACTCGCCAAATCGGCGCCACTTGCAATGCAAACCGTGAAAGAAGTACTCCGCCAAATCGAATGCAAACCCCTTGAGCAGACCTTCGTTACAATGCGGACAGGCGATTTGCCGATTTATCGGTCGATGCTCAAATCCGAAGATGCGGCTGAAGGCGTCAAGGCGTTCGTCGAGAAGCGCGACCCCGTGTTTAAAGGAAGATAGTCATGACCCGTCCGTCACCGGAAAATGTAAAACGTGTTGCAAGTCTCGGAGGCGGCCCCATCGGGGCAGGCTGGGCGGCTCATTTTTTAGCACGTGGCTATGACGTCACAGCCTATATCCACTCGCTCGACGAGGAGGCAAAATATCGCCAGGTGCTTGACACAGCCTGGATCAGTCTGGAAGCTTTAGGCCTTGCTCCGGGCGCATCGCGTGATCGTCTCTCTTTCACGGATGATCTTGCTACAGCTGTCAAAAACGCAGACTTTGTCCAGGAATGTGCGCCGGAGCGGTTAGATCTAAAACAAGCCCTCTACAAGAAGCTTGGTGAACTTGTGCCGGATGGTGTTGTGATCGCATCCAGCACATCCGGCCTGATGATGACAGATATCCAGGCGATGTGCCCCAGCCCGGAGCGAACTGTTGTCGGGCATCCGTTCAACCCGCCTTATCTGCTGCCTTTGGTTGAAATTATCGGTGGCAAGCGCACGACGCCGGATGCGGTGCAGTGGGCTCATGATTTTTATGCCCTTGCAGGCAAGGCACCGCTGGTGATGAAGAAGGAAATACCCGGCTTTGTCGCCACACGTCTTCAGGAAGCTCTGTGGCGCGAAGCGCTTCACATGGTGGCGAATGGCGAGGCAACGCCGCAGGACATCGATATTGCGCTGATGAACGGCCCTGCCCCGCGGCTCGCAATCCAGGGCCAATGCATGGCGTTTCATGTTGCTTGCGGTGCAGGTGGCATGGCCACAAATCTTGATCAATTCGGTCCGGCCCTGAAGCTTCCCTGGACAAGGCTCGAGGCGCCGGAACTCACGCAGGAACTTCGCGACCGTATGGTTGACGGCTGTAATGAGGCCGCTGCAGGCCGTCATTTTGAAGACATGGCTGCCGAAAGAGACCGCGCGATTGTCGGGGTTTTGAAGGCAGTAAAGGCCGCAAGGGCGGGATCGTAGCCAGTACCGCCATGCGGGCAAGGAGCGCTTTATGCCGATTTCCATTCCATCAGCCAATGATCACGTTGAATTGCGCGATGCCATGCGGGCGCTATGCGGCGCGTTCGACGGTGCCTATTGGCAAAGGATCGACGAAGCGCGGGGCTATCCGGAAGATTTCGCCCATGCACTGACGAAGGCAGGTTGGCTAGCGGCTCTTATTCCTGAAGAGTTTGGGGGGTCGGGCTTAGGTCTTGTTGAAGCCTCGATCATCATGGAGGAGATTAACAGATCGGGCGGAAATTCGGGCGCGGTACACGGCCAGATGTACAACATGTCCACTCTGCTGCGAGCCGGATCCGACGAACAGAAGCAGAAATATCTGCCCCGCATTGCGGCGGGTGAATTGCGTTTGCAAAGCATGGCCGTGACGGAGCCAAGTACGGGTTCAGACACAACCAAGCTCAAAACACGGGCCGTAAAAAAAGGCGGCACCTACATCATCAATGGCCAGAAAGTCTGGACATCGCGTCTACAACATTCCGATTTGATGCTTGTGCTGGCAAGAACAACGCCGCTTGAAGAGGTCAAAAAGAAATCCGACGGACTTTCCGTCTTTCTTGTTGATGTCGAACAGGCGCTCAAGGGTGGCATGCGGGTGCAACCTATCCGCAATATGGTCAACCACGAAACCAATACTGTGTTCTTTGATGATCTTGAGGTCCCCGCTGAAAATCTGATCGGGCTTGAGGGTAAGGGCTTCAAAACCATTCTTGAGGGGCTCAATGCCGAGCGTGTGCTGATCGCGGCCGAATGTATCGGTGACGGGCGCTGGTTTGTCGAAAAGGCCAGCCGTTATGCCGGCGAACGTGTTGTTTTTGATCGCCCAATTGGCCAAAATCAGGGAATTCAATTTCCTATCGCAAAGGCCCATATCGATGTTGAAGCTGCAGACTTGATGCGCTTCAAGGCGGCAAGCCTGCACGATGCCCATCAACCCTTCGGCGCGGAAGCCAATATGGCAAAGCTGCTTGCGGCAGATGCCAGCTTTGCTGCTGCCAATGCCTGTATCCAAACCCATGGCGGATTCGGCTTTGCCGTGGAATATGACGTCGAGCGCAAATTTCGGGAAACCCGGCTCTACCAAGTGGCGCCGATATCCACGAATCTAATTCTCGCCTATATCGGCGAGCATGTGCTTGGTATGCCGCGCAGTTATTGAGGATGTTGAATGTCGCGTGCGCTTGAAGGCCTGCTTGTTGTCTCGCTGGAGCAAGCGGTTGCCGCGCCTCTTGCCACTTGCCGCCTGGCTGACGCTGGCGCGCGGGTGATCAAGATCGAACGTCCCGAGGGAGATTTCGGGCGTGGTTATGATGCTGTGGCAAAAGGCGAAAGCTCGTATTTCGTCTGGCTGAACCGCGGCAAGGAATCTGTCATTCTCGATCTGCGTCTTGAGCAAGATTGCGCGCTGCTGGAATCCATCGTCGCCAAGGCCGATGTACTGGTGCAAAATTTAAAACCCGGTGCACTGGAAAAACTCGGCTTTCGGCGAGAAAGGCTTCGGCAAGATTATCCTTGGCTTATCATCGCATCCATCTCGGGCTTTAGTGAAGATGGCCCCTCGGCTGACCGTAAAGCCTATGATTTGCTGATCCAAGCCGAAACAGGCCTCGCCTCCGTCACCGGCGGGCCGGAAGCGCCCGCCCGCGTTGGCGTTTCGATCGTCGATATTGCCACGGGTCTTGCAACCTATGAAGCCATTCTCGAAGCTCTCATCATTCGTGGCCGGACGGGCGAAGGTGCTGATCTCCGCCTTTCGATGTTTGACGCGACGGCTGAATTGATGACCGTTCCGCTCCTGCAACACGAAGGAGGAAAGTCTCCCAAACGGCTTGGCCTCGCCCATCCCTCCATCGCACCTTATGGCGTGTTCCGTACAAAGGATGGCGTCGATATTCTCATCTCGATCCAGAGTGACCGCGAATGGATCATCCTCGCACGCGATGTACTGAAGGATGCCGCACTCGCGGAAAATATAGACTTTGCGACGAATGTGAAGCGGGTTGCTCACAGGGCCGAGACCGACCGGAGTGTTGCTGTTGTCTTCGCCCAGATGAACGCGGATGATGTGATTGCAGCACTGACCCGCTATGATATCGCTTTCGGGCGTGTCAGCGACATGGCGGCGCTATCAGCGCATCCGGAACTTCGCCGGATCACAGTTGAAACGGCCGGCGGTTTGTTAGACTATCCCGCACGGGCTGGTCCGGCGCCCCAAATCGGACCGCTACTGCGTGTTCCGGCATTGGGCGCAGACACTGACAAGGTTCGTTCCGAGTTTGGCGGAGGCTCGCTTTGAACAAGCCATTTATAGTGCCGGTTGCACCTCTTTTCGTACCGGGTGACAGGCCCGACCTTTTCGCTAAGGCTGCGGCCTCGGGCGCTGATGCGATCATCATTGACCTCGAAGATGCAATAGCACCGCAGTCGAAAGAATCTGCCCGCAAGGCCGCATGCCGGCATGATATCAGCAGCGTTCCTGTCATTCTTCGGATCAATGGAGCTGGCACGGCCTGGCATGCCGATGATCTTGCTGCCTTGTCGGCAGCCGATATTGCTGCTGTCATGCTGCCCAAAGCAGAGACGTCGGAGAGTATTGCGGCCATGTCCCGCGCATTGGGGCGACCGCTGCCAGTGATTGCTCTCATAGAAAGTGCCAAAGGCCTTGGCTCTCTTGTCCAAGTGCTCACCGCGCCACATATCGCAGCTATCGCTTTCGGATCACTCGATTATTCAGTCGATCTCGACTGCTCTCCAGATTGGGATTCATTGGTTGCGGCCCGTAGCGAAATTGTTCTCCGCTCCCGCTTGGCAGGACTTCCCGGCCCCCTTGACGGCGTGACCACCAATCTTACTGATCAGGAAATTACAGAGCAAGATGCTGCCCGTGCACGTCGTCTTGGCTTTCGTGGCAAGTTGGCTATTCACCCGCGGCAGATTGGACCGATACTTACGGCAATGTCACCAACGCCGGACGAAATAGCTTGGGCAAAAAAAGTTCTTACTTCGGTCAACGATTCAGCCCTTGTCACCGTCGACGGTGACATGGTTGATGCACCTGTCATTGCGCGGGCGAGGCGGATTTTAGCGGCAAATAGTCGATCAATAAGCCATTTGTGAAGGACAACAACGGCTTCGCCCAATTTTTTGAACTGACCTATCCCCATAAAATTAGGCAATTTAGAACTGGAATTTTCTTTAATTGCCCCTTCGGGGGTGAAGAGAATGCCATGAGTAAACGATCCGGTGGATCGGCTATTGAATAATCGCCAATAATGCGGCCCGCTTTTTCACACTAAGAGCCACATGGCACATAGATTTGAGCTTTTCCGTCTATTTCCAGTGACAATCCACCACCTTTGACGTCTTTGAGCACACCCTGCAAAGACCACTCATCTCCGGATCCATAACAATTGAGTGACATGATCCTGGCCCCGCCGTCTCCGGCCTTCTCGTCCACCACATCACAAGAGGATTCGTAGAAGCCAAGGCTCGTTGCACTGACCGTCAGGCGCGTATCGGATAGCTCAAGCCGGCATGCTTCGGCATTGGCGTCGTACTCTTTTTCACTTTTTGACGTGTCAGACTTACCAGCAGCTTCACAGGTCCAGTCGCTAGCACGGACAAAGCTGCCCTTTTCAAGCATTTGCTGCATGCGGACATCATAAGCCATGCCATACATCACTGCGCCGTCTTTCGTTTCAGGCTTGAACTGGGCGCCATCAAACTGAAAGATAGGACGCACTTCTTTTTTAAGCTTAGCATCAGCAAACAGAGCTGTATCCTTCAACGCCACACAAAGCTCATCTGAGGCAAAAGCTGCACCGACGTTCAAAACCAAAGCGCCAATAACAAAAAATATGCGTTTCATTGGTAAGATCTCCCCAGTTATCAGCAACAATAAGAGCTTTCGTTCGGTCTGCAAGCTCTTTCCCGATACTTCAACTGCAAAAGAAACGACCCAATGATTGGTTCAACTTCAGCGGGGGAGAGATTCAACTTTCAAATGCTCGCACCCACATCGCGCAGACCCCAGATCTAACAATATCTTCTAGTGAAAACTCAACAACAGGAACAGGCAGGTTGCGCTGCCGAACAAGATCTATCGCTTTACGCAGGCCAGAGTCATTTTCTAAATCGCATTGCATGATGTCACCATTGACGACAGTTAGGCAGTCCTCGCCGATGCGGGTCAGAAACATTTTGATCTCGGCAATCGTTGTGTTTTGCGCCTCGTCAAGCAATATGAAGGAACGTTTCCAGGATCGCCCTCGCATAACTTCAAAGGGCACAACTTCAATATCGCCATTTTTTACCGCGACATCATAAACCGCAGGCCCTAGGCGGTCGCGAATGGCGTCGGTAATCGGAAAGGCCCAAGGTGCAAATTTTTCTTCGAGTGAGCCTGGAAAAAATCCCAGTGATCGGCCACACGGAACATTAGGGCGAGTAATGATGATTTTTTCAATCGACCTGTTGCGGTAAAGATCGGCGGCGTAGGTCGCAGCCATCCACGTTTTACCTGTGCCTGCCGGGCCTAAAACAAAAACTTGCTCACTGGTTCGTAAGTGACCGAGATATTCTGCCTGCTTCGAGGTGAGTGCAAGGATCGGAGGCGGGGTTCGCTCAGTTTCGAACTTCTTTTTTATGGATTGGGATTTTTTGAAGAGTTGAACAACTTTGCTTTCATCTTGATTACGAAAAAACTTATCGCGCCGCTTTTCCCGATTCTTTGCCATGCCATTCCTTGTACTCAAACCGAGTGAATGCTGGAGGTGTCTATTTAGTCACCATGAAATAGAGACTGATTCCTGTGACGGATTGATAACGCTCATTTTAACTTTGAAGTAAGTTGGTGTTATAAATCGCTCGTTGAACGTACCCGTCTTTAAAACTTGACGTTTAGGAATACTATTTCCGTCATCGCGTCGCTCTAATCTGTGTTTGGCCGCGAAGGAGATATTATCAATAAGGTCGTAAACGACCTGCCCTTCATGTATTAGCAGTATTCGTTTTTATCTGCGGTTCCGGGTTTTTCGCCAACGAAATATTCCTCGGAAACAGCGGTCTTTGCTGTCCCGCTATCCGCCAATAAATCTTGTTAAGTTATTGATTAATAACATTTAACACTAGAGCATCAAGTGTTTACCCATAGAGGTTGACGCACACACAATTTCGGAAGCGGCAAGAAGATCACAGGCACTGACGAGAGAATTATGCGTCATAAAAGTGACGTGCAAACGTCATTTTTTTGTAAATCGCGACTTCTAAGGTGATTGAACGATCACACAAGGAGATTTGAGATGTTGAGTTCCCGCCGTTCCTTATTGGTTTGTGCCAGCGCTGCCGCCGTTCTTTTTGCCCTACCGGCCTTTGCTCAGGATACAATCCGTCTTGCTATCACGGACGTTGACGGCTTGGAGTCGTTGCAACGCGAGTTCGGTCCATTCAAGGCGGCTTTTGAAAAGGTGTCGGGCCTGAAGGTTGAATTCTTTCCGGTATCCGGACGCACCGCAGCAGTCGAAGCCATGGCCGCCAAGCAGGTTGACTTCGTTTTGACCGGCCCTGCTGAATATATTGTTTTCCAAGCACGCACCAAGGCAACTCCCGTGGTCACCTGGCAGCGTCCTGACTATAATTCCTATGTCGTGACTACCGAGGCTTCTGGCATCAAGGCACTGACAGAACTGAAGGGCAAGAAAGTTTCCTTTCACGAAATCGGGTCAACCTCGCGTCATCTTGGACCAGGCTATCTCATAGAAAAGGCTGGCCTTACTTATGCGAAGGACTACGAGCCGCTATTTGTGAAAGTGAATGTCGGTATCGAAGCAATGCAGCGTGGTGATATCGCCGCTATCGGGGTAAACGGAACGGATTTAGCTCGGTTTAAGGAAAAAATGCCGGACGTGAAGTTGGTTGTTCTGGCCAAGAGCGAATCGTTGCCCGATGACGTTTTGATTGCCTCGCCAGACGTTGCTGCAGCTACTGTTGCCAAGGTTCGCGATGCATTCGCCAATAATTTTGAAACGCTCTTTGCAGCTGTTACCTCAACCGATGCCAACCGGAAATACGTCGGTGGCAAGTTTATCGCTGACGTCAAGGATTCGGACTACGAAATTATCCGTCAAATGTATCGCTCTGTCGGCATCGAATCATTCAGCAAGTTTGCGGGCGGCTGATGCGATTTGACAAGTTGAGTTTAAGGGAACCCGGCGCCCGCCAGGCGGTTTTTGTCTCCGGACTGTCGAAACAGTTCGGAGACACATCGCCGGTTTTTGATCGACTTTGTTTTACCGTTCCTTACGATGAATCGGTTGCCATAATCGGTGCAAACGGAACTGGTAAATCAACACTCATGCGCGCACTCGTCCGCCTGACGGAAGTCGATAATGGCGAAATCGAGGTGCTTGGAGAAAAGGTGCGTGAATTGGGAGCTGCAAAGCTTCGACACTTCCGTTCACGGGTGGGCTTTGTATTCCAGCGACACAATCTTGTCTCACGGCTTTCGGTGCTTTCGAACGTCATTCATGGTGCTCAAGGACGCCATGCCGGGCCCCATCTCTGGGCCCAATGGAGCGCACCGGGATTCTTGCGCGACGAGGCTATGAATTGTCTTGCACGTGTTGGGCTTGCTGATCGTGCAGGGCAACGTGTCGACAGTCTTTCCGGTGGTCAATCGCAACGGGTCGCAATCGCGCGTATGCTGATGCAAAGACCGGAATTGGTGATCGCAGACGAACCCGTTGCCAGCCTTGATCCAAAAGCTGGCGTGGAAGTCATGGACCTCTTGTTCAAACTCGTGCGAGAGGCTGGCATAACGCTCTTATTTGTCTCGCATAATATGGAACACGCACAAATCTATGCTGATCGGATCGTTGGTCTCGGTCATGGCAAAGTGATGATGGATATTCCTAGTCGAAACGCGAAAGCAGCCGAGCTCAAGGATTTTTTCATGGAACCGGTCGCAGCATGAGTTGGAACCGTCCGGACACGCCGGCTCGATTTGAGCGACCAGGGATACTTACATTTACAATTGGGTGTTCTGCACTCGCATTTGTGCTCTGGTCATTCCAATCGTCCGGGTTTTCACTTGCCCAGTTCGATCGCGGCATACCCGCACTCATACGGGTTTTCAGCCAGATGTTTCCGCCGAATATCTCGGACATCGAGCGTATTTTATGGTCGCTTTTGGTTACTTTCCAGATGGCAGTCGCCGGTGTGGTGCTGGGGCTTATCTTGTCTCTCCCGATCGCGATCTTTGCGGCAGAAGGTTTGTCGCCGCATCCAATCATCAAGCATATTGCCCGAGGATTGATCGCATTGTTCCGAACCGTACCTGACCTCGTCTGGGCACTCATTTTTGTCATCACGGTCGGTCTTGGTTCGCCAGCCGGCATTCTTACGATCATGATTGACACGATCGGCTTCGCTGGCCGCTTCTTTGCCACAGCGATGGAAGAGACTGACAAGGGGCCTCGCGAAGCTTTGGCCGCTATTGGCGCGCGCCCGTCCGGCATTGTATTCTCAGCTGTATTTCCAGATGCAACGCCCAGCTTCATT
>Ga0209358_10000207_pt1 | contig 54269 bp, 61 predicted proteins | sample LauGreFa1BDMLBSN_2_FD_187574 | JGI IMG/M metagenome (GOLD analysis project Ga0209358, IMG submission 187574) | Freshwater lake microbial communities from Lake Michigan, USA - Fa13.BD.MLB.SN (SPAdes) (version 2) | ecosystem: Environmental > Aquatic > Freshwater > Lake | place: Lake Michigan, USA... | reverse complement strand
GCAAGACTAGCTGATCAAGCAACATCTAACGGTAATAAATCAGGAACGTCAAATCTATCAGGTAGGTCTAGTTCATCGGCGCTGGTCAATGTTGCTAGGTTTGCAACATCACAGATGCAGGGCAGTGCTCGACTAGCTGATCAAGTATCTGCCAACGGTAATAAAACAGCAGCATCAAGTCTTTCAGGTAAAGCATCCTCTTCTGCTGTCGCAACGGTCGCTAGGTTTGCTCTTTCTCAGATGCAAGGCAGTGCTAGACTATCTGACCTAGCAACATCTAACGGCAATAAAGCAGGTGTTTCAAATCTATCAGGTAAGGCATCGTCTTCTGCTTTACCAAATGTTGCTAGATTTGCATTGTCACAGATGCAAGGTAGTGCAAGATTAGCTGACCAAGTATCTCCTGTCAATAATAAAACAGCTGCTTCAAATTTATCGGGTAAAGCTAGTTCATCAGTAATAGCCAATGTTGCTAGGTTTGCAAGATCGCAGATGCAGGGTAGTGCAAGGTTAGCCGACTTTGGTAATGCAAATAATAATAAAGTAGCAAGCGCTAATCTATCCGCTAAAGCTAGTTCTGCGTCATTAGTATCAAGAGTCGCATTTGCAGTTGCAAACTTAAGTGGAAGAGCATCCAGTGCTGCAAGCGCAACTGTTACGCCAAGTGTAACAAAGAACGCTACATGTCAGATATCGGGTAAAGCGAGTTTTGCTGCTGCTTGTACAGTTACACCAGCTATTCAGCTACAGGCAAGATTTGCAAATAGAGCTAGTATCGCAGCAAGTGCAGTAGTACTTATAACAAAAATAAGCACGTGCCAACTATCTGCAAGAGCAAGTATAGCTGCATCGCCAGTAGTTATTCCTGCAATACAGTTGCAAGCTAGATTTGGTGCAAAGGCTAGTATTGCTGCTACACGATCAATAACATTTATTGTTCGTTCTCAATTTCAATCTAGTGCTAGGTTGGCAGACGTAATAACTGCTCCTGTTCCAGATTGTGAATGCCCACCATGGCAGATTGATCCAGCTCCGCCATGTGGATGGGATGAAGACAGTACGCTTGCAGACAGTTTCAGTAATGAACCAAGCTTGACATGTACAATGTCAGACGTACAAACACTAGCAAATACAACGACTAGAGACGCTACGCTAGTCAATGCTTTTGGTAAAAGAGGGTGTCAGTAATGCCAGATAATACAAGAATGGTTGGTCGAGGTACACAGAGCTACACGCTCGGTGACCGTCGGTTTATTGGGCTTGACACAAACCTTCCAGCAAATATCCTTGATGTCGGTTACTTCCCAGATGTGAATAACATGTGGGTTGATGGAGCTGCATTGGCGCCACGCCCAGGCATGCAAGCTCAGCTCACCAGTTCCTTGGCTAACCCTATCTATTCATTGATCGGCTACAGGACGGCTGACGGCTCCAGTAACCGCATGTTCTTTGTGTCTGGCACATCTGCTTATGTTCACACAGTTGGCACTGCTACGACGACTGCGCTGACCGGTACGGCTACGTGGACTGATGCATCTCAGGTGCGTCTGAAACAACACGGAAAGTATATCTATGGAGTCCCTGGCAAGGACGGTACGGCAATATTTCGCATCGATGGAACACTAGCCACACCGGTAGTTGAGACACTTCCGAACATACAACCACCGACTATTAATGGCACAGATTACGTCAAGCCAGTTGCCACTCTAAGACCAGTAAAAATCAAATCAGTAAACGTACAGAAGGTAAACGTCGCTGTAACCATTTCAACTATTGGGTCTGCTGTAATCACTGGTACTAACACATTTGTAGCAGGAGATCGAGTTCAGTTTGTAACAGCTGTAGGTACAAACCATGCAGCTGGAACAACGTACTTCGTAATCGCGACTGGCCTGAGTGGGTCTGCATTCCAAGTCTCTTTGACTTCAGGAGGCGCAGCCATTCTTGCAAATGGCACTGGCACTAGCACCGTGTGTCTAGTCAACGATATTGATAACTACTATCTAGCCAAAGGTGAGGCAGACTACTCAAAACCGACTAATGCTGCGTGGCCATCCACGTGGAACATGAACTTGATGAAGCTGACGACGGCTAACACATCGGTGCCGTCTGGTGATTTTGATGGGTATGTAAACGGAGCTGACTCAGGTAATGCTAACTTTACATCTGACTGGACGGTAAGTGGTGCATCAGTTCACAATAATGAAAACTGGGTAATTAAGAACGTTGCAATTAGTTCACCGCCAGGTGCTGTAACGTATGGTGCAAACACAAGGAAGTATCTTAAGTTAGACAACACCGGCGAGTATGCTGAGCAGATTGTAGATTTTCTACCCACGGAGAAGTTTCCACCAGCTACAACGTCTACTACTATTGGCTTGTACAACCTGCAGTTCTATTCGTTTGCAAACATCATAAAGTCAGAAGGTAGTGTCAAGTTCAAGGTTTCTGTGTATGGGCAGGATTCGTCTGGCGACATTCCAGGCTGTGCATTCAGTAAGGAATACACACAGGCATATGCCAACAACGAGTCTGATTGGTATCTCAGAGATATTGTCATTGACTTCCGAGAGTTTGCATCTAGCCTTACTAAACTGCGTATACGGTTTGAGAGTACGGCTGTTATCGCAAGTCAAGACGTCAACATTGACATGGTCAAGCTGTTTGCAGTTGCCTCGAATCTGACTGCTGTAGAGCCTTCGACCACATTGCTAAATAACAACGGATTAGTCAACGTACGCTTCCGTCAATCCAACAGCAACATTAGCCCAACAAAAGCAAGCTATGTAAAGAACAGACGCTTGCGTCTTATGGCTACAACTGACACTGGCACTGCACTAGACATAAGTCAAGTCAATGCTATTAGCTTTCAGTGGGAGTTTGAAAGTGGGCTTGTTGATCAGAATGGCAACTACCCTAATGTAGTTCTTGGTTTGCAGGTGGGAGCTGAAATCTATTGGTCAAGCATTGGCGAGTGGGATCGTACAAATAGGTACATCAGCTTTGCCATGTATGAATTAACTAAGGCCCAAAAGACAGGCGTATCGTACTTCTACATTAAGTTTCTAGATGATGTGTTGGCACTAGACACAGGAATTCCATTCACTCAGTCGAGCCTTGCTTTTTCAATAGGAAGCATGGCGGTAGATAAAGGTCTGCAGAAAAACGGCACCTACGAATACGCGATAACAAGATGGTATCCGTCGTCCGCATCGGCGCTGGCTCCATATGAAAAACAAGCAGATGATTCATATGCAACCGGATTTGAAACTGACCTGTCAGATATAAGCGCAACGCTGGATACAACCAGTGCATTGACAAGTGCCAGCGTTGTGCTAAATCCAAACAACTCCGCTGGATATGGCACAAACGTGTGTATTGACAAGCGGAAGATGATTGTAGGTAACGCTACAGATCAAGACACATGGGTGAGTACGTATGTTCCAGCTGCATCACAACTCAGGCTTGTCTCAACTACAGTTGCTCCGACTTTTTCGTATATCAACACAAGTGGAACTACAGTCAGCTCGGTTACATGGACTACGATTACTGCTCCTGATGGAACTACGTATAACGTTGCTAATTTGCCATCTGCTATACGGTACGTAACAGCAACGACGGATGTCGTATGGCTTGAGCATTATGTGGCATACGGGTATTCGTCGACATCTAAGTATTCACACGTGATTGTGTATCGACGGAACAATGCCTTGTTTCCAGATGGCAGATTTAGGCTCATAGCTGTCATACCTGTTGATGACACAACTACTACATTACAGACAAAAACTGGTACAGGATGGACAGCCACCTACAATAACTCTACATCAAGAGAGATTACGCTCATCGATGAAGTACCAGATGATGCTTTGTTCTATCAGACTGGCCCATATCAACAAGGTCATTTTGTGGAGATTGGTCGAGATCCGATGCCACTTGGTACATCGGCTATCACCACATTCCAGAATCGCCTGTGGGTAAGCAAAGCTAACAAACTGTATGCATCATGGGTCATCGATCAAACTGATGAATACAAGATGTACACGACAGAACTACCAGACTTGAATGAGCCTGGTGTTCAGCAAAAGGGTGCTACATTCAGTGTTGGTGGAAGGCAAGAGAAAGAAATTATCCTTGCTATGTGCCCAATGTTTAGCGAGGACATACAACAAAGTAATAGTCAGTCGGCAACACTGTTAGTGTTGAAAGAAAACAGCGTCACATCAGTAATTGGCTTTGATCCAACGACATTCAACGTGCAGCTTTGGGTGTCAAGTCCGGGTGTTGGAATTTCCGCGCCATTATCTTTAAGCAATACCGACGGGACGGTGACATGGTTATCCGTCAACGGTCTTGTGCAGTGGTCTGGATCTAGTGTTGTTGCCAGATCTACAGAGCTACGTAAGTTGCTATCGCTTGATCCAACTATGTTTGGTGCGACGTCTATTAATAAATCGCAGTACCAGGCCTCAATTGTGACAACTGCGAACAAAAGAATTTTTCTTTTATCTACGGCGTCCAGTGCTGGTGCATCAAACCAAAACATCTATGTGTTTGATTCACGTACAAAGGGATGGGTGAAGTGGAAAACAATCTCCGATATTTCGATGACCGCTATGACGTCTCTCAGCTTTGGCGACGACGTGCAATACGTATACTTTGGTAGTACCACAGGGCAACTATACAAGCTTGACGGCACAGCAGATAAGTCAACTGCAGGTGGAGCTGACGTCGCAATTGCTTGGTCATTCACATCTAGGCTTCACGGTCAGACCTATTCAGAAGGTCCAAACTATTACGCCAACAACCGACCTTATCAACTAGATGTGCATTTCGATAATCAGTCAGCTGCCACACAGCAGTTTACTTGGTTAATACAGAATCAGAATGGTCCGTACAATGTCACTACAGCTCCTACTGGTGCGTCGTCTACCAGTACATATGATGTATCAGCCTATGTCAACAAGGCTGTAGCCATACGTAACATACAACGATCTATACGTGGCACATCTATGCAGGTAAGGCTGTCAGGGACATCAACAGGTAAGTTCTATATACGCGCTGTGCATCTTCAGATGTATGATGCAAACATCACGAGGTAACACATGGCAATACCAACACCACCAGCAGGTAGCGAATCTGACGTAAAAACATTTACCACAGGTGTGGCAAGTAAAGACTTATCTGCTACTCGTGACCTAAACGCACCTGCAGTAATCTGTGGAAACAGCGCTGATTTATCGTATGAAGTGTATGCCGTATCTACACCATACGATCCGTACTCGACTAACTTTATGCCTAGCAGAGTTATCACTGCAAACTACGTTGTAGAAGATAGCCCAATGGTTATACTTGTAGATGCTACAGCTGGCAATATTACTGTTACACTTCAATCACCACAGTTTGCAGAAGGTAAGACGGTTATAATAATGAGATTAGATGCAACGGCTGGTAGAACGATTACTGTTGACACAGTAGCAGGTGCTAACGTGCGAATATCATCTACAAGAGCCACAAATTTAAACTCACAATATAACGCGTTGGTATTTACTGCAGTCAACGATCCAACGTATCCGATTTGGGTAGGGAGATAACTTATGCCACCACGAAGGTTGTTTGATTTAGGTATTGGTAACTTTGGCAGCGGGGGGATGTCATTTGGTGACCGACCGTCGTTTGGCGTAGGTGGAGAACTTAATCCACAATTTAATGCAACAGAAGGTATGAACTTTGTTGGCCAGGGTGCAAATATGGCATCTGCACCAAGACGTCTAAATCCATTTCAGCAGTACGGTAAAGCCTGGAATAGCGCATCAACTCTTGGAAAAGTCGGCATGGGTCTTGGCACCGCTGGCTTAGCCATGGGTTTAGCGAGTGGCCTAAAGGGCATATTTGGGGGTAGACAAGGCCCAACTCGCGAAGAAATTGAGCAAGAAGCCCTTGCGCGTTCGGGCATGGGTTTAGCTGATCAGTTTGGTGGAGAGATGAGCAGCATGGGTATGGGGCTGCAAAACGACGGCAGGTCTATGCTTGAACGTGGTCGATCACGATATCTCAGCACTATGTTTGATCCATCTGTCCTTAATAATCAACGTGCACAAATTGCAAGCGATCTTGCTGCTGCTAGACGTAGCGCAATGGCAATGCCTGGAGTCATGCAAGGTGGGTTATCATCGGCTAGATCATTGCGACAAATTGATCAATTCAACCCAAACGCTGCAAACGCATTAGTTCAAGCAACAAACGCAAACATTGGGCGACAAGCGCAGGGTGCTCAATATATGGCTAATGCAGGACAACAGGATTTCAATCAAGGCCTTGGGTTAAGAAATCAAGGGTATGGGATTGCAAGCCAAGGACGACAAAACTTGACGTCTACGTTAGGTCGTCTTGATGCAGCTAGGCAACAGCGCCGTATGGCATCACAACAGGCTATTGGTGGTTTGTTTAAAACAGCTGGTACAGCTGCTTCTGGAGGCTTGTTCTAATGGCAGTTGAAAACCTTGGCTATCTTGCGCAATTCCTTGGCGGGATGGCGCAGGGTAAGTTGCTTAAACAAAAGCGAAACGCACAAGCAACGGAATTAAAATACAAAACCGACAAGATGAAAGCTGACGCGGAAGAATCACTTCTGCGCAAAAACTATCGTGACGCGATGCTTGGTATTGCACGTAGAAAAGAAGATCGTGAAAGTAAGACACCGGCAAACGCGTCATTCCTTGGCGGAGAGATTACCCGTGCTCAGACTACTTTGGCAGAGAAAAACAAACAGTACACAGACGAGTTTTTAAAAGAGCCAACTGTTGCAGGTAGGCGCAGAGTATTAGCTAGAGCTAGGCAAGACATTGGAACGGCTTATCAAAACTTAGATAATTTGTTTGCCTTGCCTGGTGTGTCTCAGTTGTATGGTGATTCTCCAATTGAAAATATTAGGAGTATCGCTAGAAAAAGTGTAACACCATACTTTATAGACGAAACTATAGAGCCAGACATGGATGTTAGTAATGTCTACGATTTCAAAACTCGAAGAGATGCATTGCAGGGAGATATATCGCAGGGTTATCAAGCTGGGTTTAAAAGTCCTAACTACTATGTCAATGCACTTGGTCCAAAGTATTTACAAGCTGTTAATGAGCTAAGTGGCGGTGATCCTAATTTGCGACCAGCTGCAGTCCAAAAAGTTATTTCTGAGTTTGGTAACATTCCAGGCTTGTCACCTGAGGGCATGAATCAATACCTAACAACCGGGCGAGTTGACCTGTATCGACCAATGCAAGTTGATCCAACATCTGCAACAGGAACAACTACAGGTTTATTTGAACAGTTGCCTACAGAACAAGCTCAATCGTTGTTAGATGCACAACGTGGCGATTTAGGTGGACCATTTACACCAAGTAAGTACATGTTGCCTGAACAAGTAGAAACTGGTGGATCTGTAAGTCAATATGGCGAACTGCCTGGTCTTGCATCGTCTAGAGTAGTCCCTACGGGTGCTTTTAATGATGTTGCGATTCCATTCTCAGTTGCTGCGCAACAAGCCAAACTGCCCGGTGAATTGCAAAAACAAACACTAGATTTAGCGTTGGACCGTGGCACGTTAGAAGCAAAGGTACAAAAAGCTAGAAATGAAGCAACTCTAACTGGTTATGCCGTAGCAAAAGCGCCTATTGAACTAAATAAAGCAGCAGCAGATATGTTTATCTCACAGGTTAAAGCTGCAAACATAGGCGACCGCGAAAAAGCTGAGATTCAAGGAATACTCATAAACAACACCTTTAAGGCTAATCAAGATATTCGTAGTTCAACACAGTTGAAAGTGAATATCACAAAAACTATAGGTGATTGGATAGCCGGTAAAACGAAGGATTTAAGCACAGCTGTTGATTATGCCAATACAAATAAGACAAGAGCTACAGCAAACTTGCTTGCAGGTGGATCAGCTGTAACTAGTTTTAGAGACAACAATCAAGATCTATATAAAAAGATAGTCAGTGGACAACAGGACCCGCGAACTCTAGCACAGGTTCCGGCAGATGCGCTGCCTATACTTGAAGATATTTACGATGCACAGGTTGCTGTAAATCAAGCAACAACAGCAAAAAGACAATGGCTTGACGACCAAAAGTCTATAGGGCCTATTATTGATACGTGGATATCGACGCTTAAATTTGATGACGAACAACAAAAAACTAAGCCTAAACCAAAGCCTGGTGGTAAACCCGAAGCGAAGACTGGTGCTAAACCATCAGCAAGCGTTGGCGGTAATCCAGGTATGAGAACACCTAAGCCAAACGAGGGTGTTAAGCCAGCTGCTAAGACGCCAGACTAAAAAACTGTTTGTTTGGTAAAATCCACACATGGCAGAAAATCCAAACGCACTTATTAAACGACTTGGTTTGAGCAAAGACAGAACTACATCTGTTAGCAAACTCAAAGATATCGGATCAAGTAGTGTAAGGACTGTCAATGAACTTGGAGAAGTATTACAGTCACTCAACAGCCTTGGTGAACTGGACTTACTCAAGCAGACTGGTTTAAGTAAGAAGGATCTCGATAAGTGGCGCATTTATCGAGATCAAGTTATTGATCAGGTAAACAAAGAAGATCCAGGCACAATAGTTGGTGGGAAGTATTATCCAGGCCAAGCTAAAAAAGCTGAAGGTGTGCGTGCCGGTAATATTGCATCGTTGCGAGAACAGCAACAAGTTGCTGAGCCTACGCTTACAAGAGGTCTTGCCGGTGATGTATTAGGATTTGGCAAAGGTTTCGTCAAGGGTGCATTGGCACGCCCAACTGCTGCAGCGTTAGCACGACGTGGTGCAGATCCAAACCTAGCATTCCAAATGCCTGAGTACGATGCAGCTCAAATAGCTGGTGCAGGTACGGGTTTAGGGTTTGAGGAAACTTTTGCACCGACAGCTGCATCCATTCCAGGTCTAGTTGGTGGTGGTGCAATTGCTGGCGGTATCGATAGTAAGTTAGGCAAATTCCTGCCAAACAATCCGCTAATCAACCTAATGCGCGTTGGTGCTCGTGTCGGTGGAGCTATGGCTGGCGCACAAGGAACGTCAGCTCTATTTGACAAGTTTGGAAATCCATTGCGTGGACTTCCGCAAGAGCAGCGCGAAAGCATTGAAGGCGCAGCACAGATGGCTCTTGGTGGGCCAGAGCAAAAGCTTGGACAAATGGCAGCAACTGCTACATTGTTTGGTGCACCAGCTCGCAGCGCTGCGGGACGCATATCGATGTTTGAGGGAGCAGGCGTATTCCCGTCAACACGAGCAATCATGAGTAATGCCAATAAGGCATTTGCTCGACCTGACGTACAAGAAACTATTGGTGACGTTGGCGAACGTACGTTTAGCATATGGCAGGCAGATAACGAAATCACAGCGCAAAACAAGAAGGTTGAAACCGGTTTTCTTGAGAAATTTGGACGACCTGGTACACGTTCTGAATTAAAGAAATACGGTTATGTAGACAACAACGAACGATTACTTGCCATGGCGCCAGACATATTGTTTGGTGGTTTGACTAAGTACGGATCCAGCTTTGCGGGTCAACCAGTGTTTGACGCAATGGCTGATCGAGCTAACAGATCTGCAGCTGGTCCTAACAAGCCATCGCCTGTTTCGCCAACGGGTCAGCCGACGATGACTGGTGCTGGTCCAAGTACTTCTGTACGACCATGGAATCTTCGTGTAAACGTACGTGATCAAAATGACAACCTAATACCAAACCGGATTTCATACGATCCAACAACACGACGTGCAACATTGGAGCCAACACGTATTCACGTACCTCCAATGATAGCCGTAGGTGTATCAGAGAAACTTAGGAATATTGGTGCTCCTGATAGCGATGGATTATCTATCACCTCAGTTACGCCTGATGGTGAGTTTGTTGTAGTGCGAAAGCGCCCTGACGGCACTCCTGTTGTTCAGACACTTGGTTTCAACGAGCTACCTGATGCATGGAAGGCCAGAGCCAATAAGGCGTTCTTAGAAACACCTAACGCACAGAATCAAGTAAAAGATCCTTCGACACTGCCAGGGCAAGGTACATATAATCCTGCAGTCGATGCAAACCCAGCTTATTCACGTCAGTACAAGAGCAAACTTAACGTTGACGGGACAGATATCAACGTAGCAATTACTAAGGTCGTAGGCGACAAGGTAACGGTCGAGACGCCTAGTGGACTAGTGTTCACCGTTCCTAAATCAGCGTTCCCTGCAGATACTAAGTTTGATGTGTCATTCCCATCAAAAGAGCCAGCATCGATCAGCAACATTAAAGCTGGCACGGGTGCAGCTAAATTTCCAATTGGTGTTGAGTTTGACGGCGTTGATTTCTTTGTGCCAGAAGCTCGTAGAGCAGAAGTGGCAGCAGAACCATCGTCTTGGCGTAAGCGATTTTACAGATCGTCAGTTGAAACGGACGCTGATGGAAATCGAAAACGAGTAGGTACGTCACCGTTACCCGACAAGATTTACGATGGTTTTGATGCTCCGATAACTCCTGGTACAGTAATTGACCTTGGAGCATGGGATGGCGTTCGTCAATACGGAGTCGTATTAGGATTCCGAAAGTTTGAACTTGATGGACGTGAAGCATATGGATTTGAAGTTAAATCTATACAGACGCCTAACGCACGTCCGTTTATGGTTCCCGGTGCTGCAATAAAAGCGGTTAAGTCCACAGATGATCCTACTGCTGTTACTCCTGCAACTGCTGCTACAACAACGGCAGTCCCTGCTGCTGGCACTTCTGCAACAACTACAGGAACATCGGCAACTACAACAACCTCTCCCGTAGAAGGCGTAACTCCTACAGAAGGTGTAGATGCGTCGGCAGAAGGCGTAGACACGGCAGCAGAAGGTGTCGTAACGCCTACTGAAGGCGTAGATGCAGAAACTGAAGAGCCAGCTCCATTTGATATTAATGCTGTAATTAGCGAAGGTGAATATAACCGCCTTACACCAGATCAGCAGTTTGATTACATGACCTTTGGTCCAGTTACTAACTGGATGTACAAGGCTGTAACACCAGAAATTTGGGATGGGTTATCTGTTCAACGCAAAGCTGCAATTGTTAGACAAGCCGTTAAAGATCCGGTAATGACAGCTGAAGTTATCGGAGATCTTGTAACAGCTGCGCAAGACACAGGCAAATATCTTCCAGCTGAGGGCGAGCCAGTTATTTATGGCGAACGCGAGAATACAGTTGAGGGCAGTCTTACTCAAGGTGTAGATCAATTTACATACCGAAGACTGTTAAATCTCAACCCAGCTATTAACTATAGTTTCTATGACTTCATCAAGAGTGGTGCATCTAACTTTGTAGTCAATGCTCTGTATAACTCAGATGTCATTCGTCTTGAAGGAGATACAGATACATCGTCGGTAAACAATGGTAAATGGTTTGCGTTTTTACGTGAAAATGTAGGATTAGAGCTTGAGGAAGGATTTGATTTTGTAGGTGGGCCAGAATCACCAACTATTAGAACTCAAGAATCCGCTGCAGTATCTACAACACCAACTCCTGTAGAAACACCAGCTGCTCCTGTAGAGTCGGTAACGCCAGCTGATGAAACAGTAGATACAGGCGCACAACAGCTTGAAGCCGTGCAAAACGAATTGCAGAACGGACCACTGACAAAAACGTCACTGGCAAACAAGCTTAGAATCAAAGCTGACGATGCTCAAAAGCTTTTGGATCAGCTTGTTGCGCAAGGTGTTGCTGAGTCTTACAAGAATGGTAACAGACCCGGTACGTATTATCGTTTAGCAACGGTTGAAGCGGAGGCAGAAACAACACCTACGCCGACATCGACTGAGACTAGTGCTGAAGTTCCAGCGGATGCCTCCACAGGTACATCAACATTTACTCCAGCAGAACAAAAAGTAATTAATGACGTTGAAGCAGAGATAAATGCTGAGACTCTATATTGGGGACGTGTTCTTACTAAAATTAAAGGATGGAATACGTTTAGTGATGCAGCAAAAAGAAAAATAAAATCACTTGTAGATGACAACGGTGCCGAACTTATTGTTCCTGAAATAGATGATGTCTATGACAGTAACACGATGATGTTTGAGACATTACCGGATAACTTTACTAATCGTGTAGCAACAGTATTGCGACCCGGTATTATTCTTCCAGAAGACGGGTCTAGAATAAAGGCTATAGTTGAACGAGGAAGCACGACACCTGCACCTGCTTCTACGCCTACTTTTACACCTACACCAATTGAAGAACCAACTGACGACTTGGGTGAAGATGCAGACACTACAGATGTAGTTGAACCAGTTGTGTCAGAAACGCCTGAAGAACCGCAACAACCACAAGTATCAGAAGATGATGGCGAGGATGCAAGTGATGCAGTGCTTCCTCCAGAGCAATATAAGTTTCCTTTTGGATATGAGTTCAAAGAACCTGCAAAAGCAGGATCTGTTCCTCCATCAATGGAAGCTGGCCGTAATGCACAAGAGCGTTACCGCACATTAGCTCCAGGCACTGAAGAAAGCCAACGCGTTACAGTTGATGAATTCCGTCGTGCTGTTCCTGCATGGGCTAGTGGCCTCAATGGGTTTAAGCGATTTGTCGGCAAGTTTATAGTCCCTTTATTTGTCAAAGGTACAAATGGTGCTCCAGACGTTAAGGGTGCGTGGGAGTTGTCGGTCAAGGGTGTAAAGGACAAAGTAGAACTCAAAGAAGTCTTCATGCAAACATGGGGGCAGACTGATGAGCAAGCTACAGCATTGGCTGAATGGGTAGACAGATTCAGTCTTGCTTGGGCACGTGAATTTGCAAGGATACATGGCATTAGAACCATGGATCGTTTACGTGCAATACGTCTGGAATCTGATCCAAAGGTCGACGTAGACATGCTGGTCAAGGACTACGACCAGTGGCGTCAAAACTATCGTGAACAGATGCTTCCGACGGCAACTGAAGAAACTGCACAGATTCTGAAAGCGTTGCAGACAGCGTTCTACACACAGCGCTTAGGCGTTATTGCGTCTATGTCGAAAGAGCAATCCAGTGTGTTTGGTACTACTGGTTTGACATTTAGTTTAAACGCAAATGGTGATAAGGCTGTAACAGTTGCAGTTGCTTTACAGGGTAAAGAAAACTACAACACGCAGGTGCATGAAATTAACCATGCACTTGTACGTTCACTCTATGGGCCTATGATTCACGAGCTTGCATCTAAGGTTTATAGGTCTTACAGCCAGAGCTTTACAAAGCGCAATCGCGCAAAAATACAACGAGACATTGAAGAACAGATTGTTACGGAACTCACTAATGAGATGTTCCATTCAAACAAGTCTGGTGATTACAACTTCTTTGCAAGTAATGGAAACGTAGAAGGTGGATTTGATGCCACGCTAAATAGACTCATGCAGGACATTGGTAACCTCATGCGGTCTAGCGGGTACGAGCCAGGGTCTGTAAATGATCTTGACGCACAGCGTTCTTGGCAATCCAACTTTAACAGGAATAACCCAGACGTTTATGTGAAGGGTACTCCTTTACGATTTAAAAAGGGTAGTAAGTTAATCTACGGCGTTTTAGCGGAACGCATCCCAGCAGGTGACAACAAAGCTAAAATCACTTACAAAGATGACGAAGGCAAAGATGTAACAGAATCGATTGCCCTGCCGTTTATTACTAATGTTGGCGCAACGGATGTCACTCAACTTAGTTCCGGCGCACGCGATTACATGATTCGGTTCTTGGGCCACTGGTATGCCTACACCTCTGATGTAGTCAAAAGACTTGCTCCAAGCATTGATGTGAGTGATGTTGGGTTTACAACAGTTGACGTGGCTGAAGTCGAACGACGCACTGTTGGTTATCGATGGTGGGATACTGTCGAAGGATCAAAGCAAGAAGTCGCAAAGTATGGCACCAAGGAGTTTTCAAACGATCGTATACGACACCGTATGAGTGAAAGCTTCCTTGGCTGGGCTGACGATGGTGGTTATGAGCAGTACAGGAAGTCTAAACTTGAGGGTGAAGATGTCGAACCAATTGTAGTGTCGACATACGGTCTGTCTGTCCGGGCAATCCCAGAAAATCTTGTGTCGACAGAAATGACACAAGAAGAGTTGGATGATCTAGCCGACATCGAAGAGATTGGCTACGATTCCATGAATCCTCTTGAGGATGATGGTGAGGATGCAAGTAGCGAACTGGACGTTGAGTTAGCTGGCATCAACGAAGCGCTCAAAAAGGACGACACAGACATCGTTGACAACGATGGCAAGCCAACTACATGGCAGATGCTTGACGATCAACTAGTCAGGGGTATAAGAGCGTCACTGCGTACAACCAGAACAGTAACACGCCGTGATCCAATATCCGCATTGCTAAGCAGCGCGTGGATTCCAGCATATGTCAACAAGTACATCATGCCTAAGGTTCGCATGCGACGTGGATTTGAAAACGCCACATTGCGCCTATCTGGACGCAAAGGTGGGTATCAAAGTGTTGATGAATGGTTTAGCTGGACTGCAGCAAGTGCTGACGCAGAAGGCATTAACAGTACTGTGTACGCGTCTGTGTCTGAAACATTCAACGACATTATGTCGACAATTGATTACAACGAACAGACCAGACTGTTTACAGTTACAGAGGTTGATCGAAAGACTGGCATTGTAGCGACAAAGTCGTTTAGGCAATCCGGTTTACCTGATTACATCCGTCTGCGTGTTGGTCGTAATGTAAGTAGGGCTTTGTACGATCTTGTAGCTCAAGCTACAGCAGGTGATCCAATCCGTCGTGAGTCCTACATTGCGCGTGCGGAACGTGCCGTCAATACAGACCAAGTCTTTATTGATGCATATCCTAATCGCGTAGAAATGCAGATTGTTCGCAGAGCTGCTGCAATGTCTTTGCTTACAAACTACAGTTATAACTCTGATGGCACATCTCGTGTTGACTTCAAGGAATGGCTAAGCAACAAAGATAATGTTGCCAACATGTCTCCAGAGCTTGTCTCTAAATTGCAATCCATACTTAACGACACATCTCTCCCTGCTGCTGACAAAATTGGCAGAATGACTGAAGTTATAAAGGGTGATGCAACATCTCGTAACTCAATGCTGTTGTCCGTGGTTGGTACAACAGACGCCAGATTGCAAGTTTTTGTTGGTGATGACAATGTAATTACTGTCCCATCATTCAATGAGGATGTAGCAAACGCTGTAATACAGAAATTTGAACAGCAGTATGAAAAAGAATATGCCTTTACTCAAGCTGCAATGGTTGTAAGTTTTGAGGAAGCAGTATCAAAAGAAGGACGTAGTTGGGAAGAATCAGTAGGCGCTAAAGACGTCAATTTGGATGGCGTTGATTACGAACGTCAAATGTCAGACATCGTAGACAGAGCTAAACGCTTGGAAGTTTTCCAGATGTCAGATGTCATGAGTTCTGGTACCAACTTCAGCAGCGTTTACAAAGAAACGTATCAAAGAACGCACAACAAAAATCTTGAACGCATGACTCTTGTAAGAGATGGTCTTCGCGAAAAGGTAAAGCAGTACGAGGCAACTGGTAAAGCTGTGCCAAAGCGTACAAAGGATGCACTGGCAAAAGCTGAAGCTGATGTAGCAAATGCTGAAAAGTTGTACTCAGACTTTGTTGAGAATGCTGTTGACACAGTACAGTGGATGTTCACACGTGTGACACCATACGGAAAGAACAGCGACGTCGTGCTTGATTTCCATAAGTACATTCAGGCAATTGCATACAACCAGCCATCGGTCATGGCTAACCTTTATGAAAAATATCGCAACAATAAAATGTTGAACGAGATTTTTGTTAAGCCAGATGACTCTGTATTTGGACTAGCAAGTGACAGATCAAAGTTACTTCGTGATGTTTATACATACATCCAGACTGTAAACAGTGGTGTCCAATCTGGTATGAAGGTGACGGACACATATGTTCAGTTTAGTAAAAATCTAACACCACTGCAGTACATCATTCTTGAATCAATGCGAGCAAAGCGTCAGACAGTAGGAATTAAGCCTACGTTTGCTGATGGCAAAGTTGCTGATGGTGTGGAAAAGCTGTCTAAAGGTTTTAATGTTGCAGCAACCACATTGAAGAAAACTCGTGATGTTATTACTCAAAAATTAGATGCTGTTGAAAACGGAATAAATGGAAAAGCTGGTTTGGTGCAAAGAGCTATTGAAGCAGACCAGACATCAGGATTAGCCGTTCAGTCAGTCATTGACACCGTCGATATCTTTATCGATGACATAGAAAACGGACGTGTTACTAAAACTGTAAAGCGTAAGAACGATCAAGGTGTGACTGTCGACGAACAATCGCCAATAGTTGCCAAGACTTACTTTGATGGCTTGACTAAAAATGAAAAGCGTTTACACACTCTGACCGAGTTGTCAGTTTCTGGCACAGACAGCCCACTATATAAAGAGTTGCTTCAGCGCTTTAGTGACCTAAACAGAACATTCAATGTGTTAGATAGTCTTGAGGGTGAGGGTGTCAATAAAGCAGTCGACCTTCTGATATCAACAAGTGTCATACCGCCATTGAATATTTGGACACGTAAGGTTGAGCAGCGTCAAGGGTATGCGAAAGTAGCTAAGGTAAAGGAAACGGCGACCGACATTGTTGCTCAGGCTGAAGTTGCATTGCAAGACGCTGAAGGTAATCAACTTCGTGCATGTGATCCAAGCATTGAGGTAAACAGGAACCTAAGCAAGTACGTCAATCTATTGAAGCACTTAGGTGTAAATGAAAAGTCACAAACTGTATTCACCAATGAGCAACTTCGACAGATTGCAAGAATTGGCAATGGCACCAACGACACCCAGGCTGCATTAGATTACACAACTCTGGTCAATGGCCGGGATGAATACATTCTTAAACCATTAAAGTCATGGTTGGAAAATCACAACACTAGCCTGTCAAAAATGACGATTGGCGAATTGAATTCATACATGGCTGAAACAGGTATGTCTTCTGATGATTCATTTGCAGTCATGTCTTCTATGCTTAAGATTTTGACACAGCAACGGTCATTGATCATGCCTTTCGTAGTACAGAACGGTCGCCTTCCACTTGTCAAGGAATTGCCAAGCCTAGCACAGGCTTTAATGAACAGTAACAGAGGACGTAATGGGAAAGACGGCAAGCCTAGCTTTGAAGCAACTCTAAAAGCGTTGACAAGTCAACACAGAAGTCTTGTTGACAATGTGGCTAGTTATGGCTTGACGTATATGACAAATGCTGCCTCAGTGTCAATGATCGAGCGCACGCAAGTAAAGGCTCTTGACGCAAGCCGACAACTGTATGGCCTCCTTGTTAATGGTGATCCAGTTACGATGGATCAACGTAACGGTGAACTTAGAGTTACTCTGGTCGATCAGACGAAGATACTAGGATCAAAAGACGCCATCGACTTGGCCATCAATGATGTCAGAACATCTGATAATGCTACACCGGATGTTCGCGACCGCATTGCTAATTTGATGCGTGACACCGAGCGATTAAATGCCAAGCGTATTGTTGACGTAATCTTTAAGATGACGCCTGTTGGTAGAGGTACAGTAATACCAGCTCCGGGTTCTAAAACACCTAGACTATTTGCTACAACTGAAGTTGGAAAAGAACGACTTCCGGTTGAGTTTGAGTTTGCAGAGTTTGTTAGAAAGCGTGCCATTGACGCAATTGCACAAGTATTTGACGATATCTCTGCTGGTGATGGGTTAGACGTCATTAGTAAAACTGGTTACGGACTCAACAAACGACTGTTTAAGAAGCTGTTGACATCCAGTGAGTTTGCAAATGACCCTGCTTATTTTGAGGTTATTGAGCGTGCTAAAAAGGTTGCTGAAGCAGTAGCCAAAGATATGATCATGGCGCGGTATGAGTTAATCCGTGCTCTCAATGACCCCACACTTCAGCTCAATACATACAGACTAAAGTATCCAAACGCTCATGCAAATCAGTCTATTGTCACGGTAATTGGACCAAATGGTTTGCCTGTGATGGATATTGACTACAAGACTGCTTCTTTCTATCGGTACAACGATGATGGTCAGGTTGGTGGTCAGGCGACTGTGTCAAAGCAGAATGAGCGTTTAGGGATGACTAACTCGCAGAACGCGATTCGTGAAATGCTTATCTCGTTGGCTGGTATACAGGCGCCAACAAAACCTGCCGAGGGTGCTACACCTGCACAAGTAGACGCTTACCGTAAAGCAGAAACGCTATTCAAATCGCAAGTTGCTCGTATCAATGCAGCAGCGCTAAGTGCTAAATCACTGCGTGTAATGCCAGCAGAATACTGGGTTGGCAAGGACAAGATCCGTCCAGCTAAGGAGATTGTAGAAGTAGAACCGATGTACATGAACAGCGTCGATGAGAGTGCTGAACATGTAGACTATCTTGCCGGTACACGAGATCCAGAAACAATTGACACATATGTCAAACCTGTTGTTATGAAATGGATCAAGCCAGATGGAGATGGTATTCAGCGAGTACAGCTTAACGATAATGGCATACCTGCGTGGGACGGATATGGTTATACCGTTATGGACGGTATGGGCAATCGCAGTCACACATATGCACAACTTCGCGCAAACGGTTTGTCTGCAGACAAGGCACTAGAAGTTTATGCGATGACAGAGCATCCAGAGTTCCTTAAATGGAAAGCTGGTAATCTGGTCGAGGCTATTGACCTTGTAGATCCAGGCTACATGCTTGGTGACATGTCAATTGATGAGCGACGCGACAAGCAAGCTCGCGCAATCATCATGGCAGAGAGACTCAAGAAGTACATTGACAGCTACATGCAATCGCCAAATCCTCAGAACTTTGAGTGGATTAAGCATTACTATGATGAGTTGTTTGGTCATTCAATTAAGACCGAAGAAGAGCTGCAAAAGGTTGTTCAAAACCTAGTCAAAGATAACATTAATCTAGAAGCACTACGTGTACAGACCGAACAGTTTATTGACTTGAATATGACAAACGACGTTGCTCATTATGTCAAGCCAGCTCAGTCGTACATCAGCGCAGGTAAGCAGGTTAAAACAGGCAAGCCGTTCACGACAATGGCATTTGCTTATGCAAATGTTGGTCCGTTGACATATCAGGCTCCGGGATTGCAAGTCCATGATCTTGGTAGTGGCTTGCATAAAAACAGCAATCACTCGTCTCGTGCAAGGTTTATCAAATTCAACAACCCACTTGTTGTTGATTTGAAGAACAGCGGTATTGATACATCCGTATTGAAACGAGAAATTGGACGTGCAATGCAACGCGGTTATGACGGCATCGTATTTACAAACTACGTTGACTCGATGTTTGATACAGCAAAGAAAAACGTTGCAATAACTCTTGACGACAAGAACGTTCGGTACTTGAACGAAATGCATCTTGGGTCTACTCGCAAAAAGACAGCCACTGTAGATGCTATCGAGCCAATGTTTATGAATCCAATCGAGGCACCAGTGTCTCGTGAAAGAGCACCAGAACTGCTTGAAGAAGGCATGATCGACATGCCGACTACGCGACAGCAACGGTTTATGTCCGGCGGTAAAGAGGTTGCATCTACAGTGTTTGACAACTATCAAGCGATTGTCAGAATGCCACTATCTCTTGACTGGGCTTTTACAACGATCCAAGGTGGTAAAGCATTGTTTGGATTCTTGACTGGCCGTAAGTATGACACGATGTACGCGCTAACTGCTTTGGTTAAGTCATGGCAAGGCTTGATGCCGAATAGCAGTATTACTATTGCTGGCAAGAAGATTGGATTCGACAAGCTTGGTCGTCGTAAATACATGGAGATTTATACGAACCTGCGTAAAGATCCATACTACGAAGCGGTCAAAAAGTCTGGCGCACCATTGCACATGTTCAACCTTGAGCGACGCATTGAGGCTGAGCGAGATCGAATCTATCGTGAGAACAATGGAACTGTTCCATACAACGAAATCAAGATTGATTTGATGGACTACGATGAGCGCGGTAACTTGACTGACTTCTTTGAGAAAAACACCATCATTGGGTCGATGCCATTCCAAGGCATGGCAGAGCGTCAGATTAGTTTGCAACACGATTTGTTGCTTTTCTATCAAGTAAAGCATCAGTTGCAAAACAACCCGGTCTTAAAAAACTTCAGTGCAGATGAAGTTGGGGATCATCCAGATGCAAAGCACGTTGCCAACTTCCTTGCATTGTCTCTTGGCGACTTCCAGTATTCCACTGATGAACGTAAAGACGCTGTATGGGGACGCGTTGGTAAGATTGCATTCGTTGCACCACGTTGGATGTTTGCAAACTTCCTCGTCAATCCAGTCGGTAACCTATTGATTAGTAACATCCCACAGGTTAGCGAGTATATGCGTCGCAACATGGGAGAAAGCAATCGTGTCTTTGATTTATATGACAAGGACATATATAAGCGAAATCCGGACTTTGTAAAATATCAAGTGGCGTCTACAGTTGGTGTTGCAGCTTGGATGTTTGCGTTCCAGTGGTTAGCTGAAGCAGTTGGTCAACTGATGGGTAATGGGCGAATCAATGGTAACGCAGATAGAGTTGGCTCTTACAGGATTGGTGACTGGAAGTTTGGAGACAACACAGGTTCGCTTGACTCATTGAACTTAATCTACACAAACTGGCGATCATTTATTGGCGCTGACCCATCAGTTGATACACGTTATGGTGCAACGTCGCCTACAGAAAAGTGGATATTCAAAGTTATGAATACACTTGGGTATCGTGCAAGTCCGGTTATATCTAAGCCGATTGCAGCGATTTACGGCAAGGATGTCTTGAATCGACCTGTATGGAATCCAGATGATTCGCTCAATGATGTTTGGCGAGATCAATTGGCTCCAGGTTTACAGGCATTGGGTTATGATGTGCCTAATCAGATGTCGTTAGCTATGTTCTGGACATCAACTGCGCCATCGTTTATGCAGGAATATGTAAGTGCATATGACGTAGCATTAGAGAATACGAGTGACAAACACACTGCTACAGCAATTGCATTGCAACAGCTCATTGCAAGTTTCTTAGGTTCACGAATTAAGTATGATCCGTATATTGATCAAAGAGACATGAAGTTAGAAAAACGCAGGTCTGCGATAGAGCGAGCTTGGCAATACGCACCGTCCGCTAAGGACATTATCGAGAAAGGTGACCTGTCTAGGTTTGTAACTGGTAAATAATAAAGGGGGCAGTGCCCCCTTCATTAGATTACGTGTACTCTTTCCACCTTTGCAACAAACTCAAGTTGTTGTGTAGCTGATTTAAGAATCGTGTATTCGTCATCCTCGTGTAAGTTGTTTACAAGCTCGTACATGAGGACGACGCCCTTATTGTTTGTGTACTCAACTTGCTGTCCAGATCGTGCAACAACACGAGGCTTACGTGAAGCCATGAACATCACCGCAAGCATAAAAGTTAAACTGCCACCGATCATACATCCGCATAAAAATTCAGCCATCTTCGTCTCCTGTTAGGTTTAGTGTGACACCAGGTGCTATCTCTACGTTGTCTTTATCTACCCATGTGCCAATTTCATCGTAGTTAAACTTAAGTACACCCATGCGTAACGCAGCTTGATTGATATTGCTAACACCAAGTGTTTTACATACCTCGGTCAAGTGTACGTCAAGTGTTCTTCGTGTTATCTGTAGTTTCTTGGCAGCATCGTTACGGTCTTTGGATGCAATGGTCACGATAAGTATCCATCGCATCCAAGGAGTTATCTTTTTAGGTTTTACCAATCCGTTAGTGGCAGGTCGTCGAAACGTGCCTTTTGTGGTGTGAACTGTAGTCGACATTCACCAACTTCTCCATTTCTGTTCTTCGCCACGATTATCTCGGCCTCCTCGGACTCAAGGTCAATTCGTTGCGACATGTTTGCGTAGTACATCGGACGATATAGAAACGCCACGACGTCTGCATCGCTCTCTATGTCTCCAGACTCGCGAAGGTCACTCATCATCGGCCTCTTGTCGTCACGCTTCTCTACGGCGCGACTGAGAGACGACAGAGCCACTACGCAAACGTCCAGTTCTTTGGCAATAGACTTGAGACCGCGACTAATGACGCCAATCTCGCGAGTTCTGTTGTCGCCCTTTGATTCAATCATCTGAAGGTAATCGATGAATAGTATCTGTAGACCATGTTCTCTCTTCAGTCTTGACGCCTTTGCTCGAAGCTTGTGAATGTCCATGCGGTTGTCCGCAGTGATGTACATCTTTGTGTCGAGCAGCTCAACACGTGCAGATGATATGAGTCGGCGCTCATACTCGTCCATTACCTTGTTCTGAATACGCTTGCCGTTGATTCCGGTCATGAGTGAGATGATGCGCTGTGTGACCATGGCGCTGGACATCTCAATTGACGCAAACATGACAGACCCACCAGCACGAGCAACGTTTATAGCACATTGCAAAGCCAAAGCGGACTTCCCCATTGAGGGACGAGCGCCAAGAATAAACAACTCACCTGGTCGGAAACCATTTGTCAGATCATCCATCGCAAGGAACCCTGTCTTGATTCCAGCCATGTCTGAAACAGTGCGTCCAAGGATGTTGTCAAGTTCTTCGTCGATGAAGTCATCAACATGTGGCGTAGCATTGATGTTGTTGCTAAGCGTCCCAACACTTTCGACAAGTGTGTCCATGATTGCTGCAGCATTTGAGTCAACGTCGTACGCTTCGGTCATAGCAATGTTTGCTTGCTCGATGACTCGTCGTCGATTGCTGTGCTCCTTTACGATTCTGGCGTACATCGCAACGTTGCTTGATGTTGGTACGAATTCACCAATCTGCATGAGGTATGCGATGCCACCACAGTTTTCCAATTCCCTCATGGCTTGAAGCTCGGCGCTCAGGCTCACAATGTCAATTGGGTCAGCGTTGTCCATGATGCGTTCCATGGCATGCCATATGACACCGTTAGCCTGACGATAGAAATCGTCAGGACTAATCAGGTCAGCGACGCTCGACCAACACTTGTAGTTGAGCATCACGGCGCCAAGAAGCGACATCTCGGCTTGGATGTCATGTGGCGGTGTCATTCAGTGATAGCCTTCACAGTTGCTTCACCAGATTCAAGCTCAGACTTCTTCTCTACTGGGGGAGAAGTCAAGAAGTGATCATTGGTGTCACTGATGATGTAGTAGGCATACGCCTCGCTGATTGCTGCCTTGGATTCATCACTAGAGATGTTGCCTATGCGCGTCCAGCCACCAGCCTTATACACAATCTCGTTGACACAAGGGTGCCACCGCGTACCATAGTCAATGCGCTTGTTGGCAGGAGCCATAATGCATGTCGTTGACACAGCGTCGAGAACTTGTTGAAGCGTAGGCACGTCCCCGAACATGCGCAGACCGATGTTGCGAAGCTCTGCAACTGTTGGCCTGAACTCACACTTTAGCAGTACAGTGCGCATAATGGCGCCGACTACGCGGTCATCCCAGCCACGCATGATGGCGAGATAAATCTGGGCGATGCTATCGTCCCACTTTACATTGCTTGGCAAAGTTGCCAAGACACTACAAACTCCAGCAAACGTTGTTTTGTCCATACTTCCTCCAAACTGTTTATACCGGCAACAATACTAGGTTGTCTAGTCCTGCCAAATCCTATCCACTTGACTAATGGTGGTCGAAACAAGGTCTGTCTTCTCGTTATTGATTGCTGTCGACCAGTGTTTCCAAAGAGCGTTGATCGTGACCATGTCTTTACGTCCTCCCCATTTTCTGAGCAGATTACTTGTCGCTGTACTCACCTGTTCTGGTGTCACACCCGCAGCTTGCATTGATCTAAGGACGTGATGGGCGCCACGCCATTCGCCAAGCATGAAGTGTGTTGCCAGCATCGTGTCAGTAAAGACCACTTCCCGATAAGCAAGGTACAAAGCTTTGGCAGGGTCATCGTCAACAGGCATCTTGATGGAATCCCGTTTAGTCCCCTTTTTGGGGACTATAGGGGTATCTTCTTCTTTCTGTATATTCTTTAATGTAATGACCCCTGCATTTTTTGCACCCTCCTCCCCTGCAGATTTTGCACCCTCCCCCCTGTCACTTTTTGCACCTACCCCAAAGCCGTCAGGCATGATGATGTACCCGTTAGTTGTACGTCGACCACTTTCTACGTGACGCTCCTCCACGCGAAGTACCGCGTATGGGCGCTCTGGCGTGACCGTAGAGAGGCTTTTGACTGCGTTTCGGACTATCCGTTCACTCAGGCCTGTATTTTCGCATACAGACGAAATTGAGGGGTAGCTGTAACCTGTTTCGTCTGCACGTAACGCAAAGCATGTGAGCACTAGCCACTCACTGCCTGTGAAGTCCTTCAGAAAAGGCAAGAGTTCGTGGTGCAATACCACGAACCCTCGGTTTGTTCTCTGCATAGACGCATGAGAACCTTTGAACATACCAATCATTTCCTACCGTCCTTTAAATGGGCATATCTGACACACTTGCACCCCGTCACGGCTAACGCAAGCAGCAGATTCAAGCAGCTGTTTAGCTGCAGTAACAGACAAGCCTGGTGGGACTTCGACCTGCTCACGTACACGTGGAGTAAGGGTCTCACCTCTGACTGTGTCAGCAAGCACCTCGACAGACCATTGCTTTTGAAAAGCTTCAGTAAGCATCCGGGCTTGGTCGTCGTGGCTCAGTTTACATACGATGCGGTGATGTGTCCACGACAGTTGCGGATTTCGCACACTGATCGGTACATTCCGCGCAACCCATGAGTAGTTAGCAAGGCTCTGGTACGAGTGGCCGGTAAGCTCCATGGCTTGTGTATACTTTTCACCGTATCTGCCTTCACCGTAGTTGAGTGCATCTCCAAGTGCCCATTGGAAGGATGTCTCCATCTTGACCAGTACTTGCATTAGATGTTCCCAATGCTCGTAAGACAGTTCACCAGAAAACTGGATCCCTGTCTCCGAGACGTGTACTGAATCGGGTATCCCACCGATTTTGACAATGTCATTCTTCATCTGGTGCTGGCTCCTTGAGTCCAATAAACTTGACTACCTCTTGCTCCGGTGTCACTTCGCAACCGGCAGGTCTGATCTCGCTGTAGAGAAGAAGGTCGTTTACTGATTGCGGTGAAAGCTTTGAGACCAATACGGTCTCAGCAACTTTTACTGCGTCTGGTTGATAAGTCTTTGCCCAAGCAACCGCAGCCTCTTTGTTAGTGAAATTGATTTTCGCTTTACTGGTACGGAAAGTAACCTCGCCGTAAGGGCTTGTGTACGTTTTCTTGTTGCGTGGCAACATCTGACGGGCGACTTCCGTAGCCTGAACACCGTACTTCAACTCAATCCAGCTGCGCCGTGACTCAAGAGCCTTAATGCGCTTTTCACACATCTCTTGGATACGCTTTAGCTGGGCGCGTTCGGCGACAATCAGTGAATCGACTTCAAGCATCTTGCGTTGAAGAATCCAGAGGTCATGCTCGCTTTCGACAGTTCCATTCTCAAGCCAGCCGTACGCCCCCACTACCTCGCCGGTAGTGGGTTCGATTATCCATCCGTTATCGCGGATAAGTTCGTCCTGTGTGTCCATTATGCTTCACCCTCCTCAACGAGTAAGTCGTTTGCAAACTTCTCGCCATCGTCATATGTGCTCATGCGGTTAATGGCAGCGTTTAGGTTTTCAGTCGTCATGGTTTCGGAGCCGAACATGCGACGATAAATGCTTTTGGCGTCTGCTGGAGTAACGTCCTCGCCAAACAGTGCCTTGCAGTTGTCCATGAACAGATTAGCTGCAACCTTGTATGCAACCTGTGGGTCTTGAGCCTTTGTCACAGTTGGTGTTGCATTCATCTTCATCGTTCCTGGGATTGGCGTATCAACGATGCGCTCGCCTTCATCCAACTCATCGAGTGCATACTGCGTACCGTAGCCAGCCATAAGTAAGGCACGTCCAACGGCGCCGGTCAAGCTCTTCTCTTCAAAGTCAGGGAAGTGCGCTTTATGCTCGCGCTTGTGTCCTGTTGCGACGACACGTCCGTGTGGGTCAGTGATGCTGGCTCGCGACAGACAAGAAGTCTCATCTGTTTGTACGATTTCAGCAGTGATGCCCCATCCTTCGGACACAGGATGTTCATCGCGGAAAAGCGCGATGCGAACATACACGGGGGCATAAAGCTTGCCCCCTTTCATCTTGATCAAGTGGTCTTCAATCTTCATTGTTTTCCTCCTCCAACTTTGCGATGAGTTTGTCTTCTTCATCGCCTCCCATCACAGAGCGTACAAAACTGTAGTTGTTCATCAGTGCTTCAGTTACGCTGTGTGTGTTGCCATGATAGTACAGTGTTGCGTTTTCAGCAAACCGAAGTAACGGGTACACGCTAAACCTCAACGAATCAAAGTCGGCGATGTTTTCAATGTTGACTTCTGCTTTGCTGAGATTGATCATAAGGTCTTCCATGCTGGATCCGATGATGACTGCATCGTCCTTTACAAGGTATTCACCTTTGTACTCTGCTACCACGATTGTTGTTTGCGGGTCGCAGATAAGTTTAGAGTTGATCGATGGCGTGTAGGTTAGCGATGTAGCAATCCAACCTTTGCCACCCATCAGTAATCGCATCTTGTTGCGATAGATGATCATGCGGAAACACATGCCAAGTGACGCCCATGTAACAGGACGCGCAACAATGCTTTCTTTAAACCCTCCACGAACTTTCTCGACCTGCTCGTAAAGCAGCTCTGGCGTGTCACCAACAAACACGCACTCATGTTCGCCTGTACCTGCAATCAAGGTGCTTCCGTCGTCACCTTCTGCGTAGTAACACATGACTCGTGGGTCATGGTCAACTGTGAAAAACCAATCAACTTCCAATGGGGTTGCGTTCAATAAACTTCTCCAGTCTCTCGACTTGTTTCTCGCATCCGTAGATGCGTTCATACTTGAGCAGCACATCAAGTACTTGCTCTAGCGTTCGACAGATGACAGTCATGTTCTGGTCTGCCATGCATTTCTGTTCTTTACGAACAGCGCCTGTCTTTGTTTTCAGCTCGATGCCTAGTGCCACTGGCAGTTGCCAGTGTTGGCAGTGGACATACAGGTCTGGGCATCCAAGGCTGTTGCCTTGCCATCCCGTTGGGTAGTGCAGGTTCTTGCATCGTGGGCATTGCACCTTACGGCGAGCTTTGCCTGTCTCGATCACTGTGTACCCAAGGAATCCCAGTGTGTTGCGAACAAGTGTTTGAAATTGTGATTCTGTACTCGCCATGGTGTATACTCACTGTGAGCGAATTGTTTGTCCTACCTCCTCTGCTCAAATAAGCCACCTCCGTCACAGGGTGGCTTATTGCTTTTCTCCTGTCAGGAGAAGTGTATCACGGTCTAGGTTTGCAGTTAACCCAGTCCCAGCAATAACGTACGATCGCGTATGTAATCGGATAGCCTCCAAGGCTAACATCTATTCCAGCCAGTTTCATTGCCATATGGCATGCCTTAGCGTCTGGCGCTGATCGTATGAGTGCTTGATACTCAGGCACTTTGTGTATTGTCTGTATCCAGTCAGCGTGACGGTGTGTTGGATGAGCTGAAGTGTTGACCGGGTCAAGGTGCTTCTTGCGTCGCGCCTTCCATTCTGTTTCGCACTGTACGACGCCAGACTCAATGGCAATCATGTATATGCGTTCCATCGGTCTGACGCCGTTCAGTATGTCCAGTATGTCCGTGTATTGCCTGTAACTGAAGTTGACACGATCAATAGTCACTGTATTTGTGTCGTGGTTCAGCACGGACGCCTTTGCCCATTCCAGCGCTATTGATTTAGCGTGTTCATAGTGAAGCGTCCATTCCCATCTGCTTACCTTGCCAGTAACTTGGACTCGGTAAAACTTCATTCGGGTCTGATTTTAAACGTCATACGCTTGCGACATGTATGACACATCCAGTGTGGTGTCCAATCGCCAGACAGGAAGGCATCTACGACCTCCGGTACGGTTGCGAACTCAGTGAGCTTGCACTTGTTGACAGGAAGCAGCAATGGTCGTCGCCCAGGCTTATTCCAGACCAGTTTCTGGTCTGTGATTGGGTCAGCATCAGGGATGTCGTCTGGCACTACAAATGTAGCGATGTCGACCTGCATTGGTGCCCATTGGAGTGTACACATGACAGTGTTGTCCATGCGCTTCCAAATGTTATAACGAACCCGCCCCCACATGGGAGCGAGTTCGGGTTCGGACTCATTTGTCCATCTGTTCAGTAGTCCTTTGACTACCCTTGATTCATTACTCATGTTTATCTCGTGTTCAATTCGTGTCTATCTCTTGTTTATTCGCGGATCTGTTACGAATCCGATAAGCCAGCAGATAGGCATTATAGGTGTCAGTATCATTGCAATCGCCAGCAGTGGGATGGCGACTACGTAAAAAGCTGCAAGGAGCAGCGCTACTATTGTGCTAATGGCTTCTATCATTGTCTCTCCAGTCTAGTCATACCTACGTGGGTTGGTTGTGCTTTCGCTAAGAAAACCCTCCTGCCGAAGCAGGAGGGCTGTGTGGACTAGTCGATGACCTCGTAGGGCGTCCGGCTGAGGCGGAAGTTGAACGCGCCCCAGATGGCTGTGTCCTTTGACGTGAATGCCAAAGTGTAGTCGTATTCGTCATGCCCGACTTCGAGCTTTATGTCGAACACGTCTGTGACATCGCCCCACAGGAACGCGTTGGTCACTGCGTTAATCGATGTAGCACAGAGACCGATTGACGTGCTGAGAGAGACGTTGCGGTCATCAATCCAAACGCGATAATTGGACGACACCCTCTCAAGTGTCCCTGCGCGATAGGTGCGCCAGATGCTGATTCCTTCACCGCCACCGCTGAACACGTCAAGAACGCTCTTGACTTGCGCGGATGTGAGTGTGCCTGTCCCAACAAGGGCAAGGGCTTCGGCGTGTGCGTCGGTCAATTTGACCATGGTAGTTACCTCCACGCTGGTGATTCGCCCCACCAGCAAGGCTCGCAAACAGTGACATTTATGATATCGCCACAGCGCCACCATGTGTGACACCGGGCGACAACATATTTAATCCGACCACCAACTTCCATCGATGCGGGCTTCCAGACCTTGCTGTGCGTACCTGAGTGCCTCGGAATTGAGGTGATCGCACCACTCTTCGAGTAGGCTCTTGTAATCCTCGGTGTCGTCCCAGAGTTCGTACAAGGACTGTTGCTTGTGCTTTTCGCACCAAGCTTCCAGCGTGTTGTTGATGTAGACGTACCAATCTGGGCTGTGTCCGTTGGCTTGCCCCCACGAAAAAGGAACCATCTGGTCGATGAGCGCATCGGTGTTGATTTGCTGGTAGGTGACCCACATGGAGCCTTCTTCCAACTCTTCGACGTACACGATGTCGTCCCACTCGCCTGTGTAGCAGTCACATAGGTCGATTTCGTGGTCAGCGCTGATGTCTTTACTCATTTCAATACCTCCCGCCACCTGTGTCGTCAGTTGGTGGCTCTGCGTAGTCAGGGACATAGAACTCTGACATGATGCTCTGCAAAAATCCTGCGGTGATTTTGTCCATGTCGTAGACGTGTCCGTCAAACGCATCGTAGTAGTCCGCATGGGCGTTCCAGCAGTTGATGACGAACTCCTCGAAGGCGTTGTGTCCATCGTAGTCGACCATTGGATGCGTGATGGTCAAACCCTCGATTGCAGGGTGCATCTCGCCAATCAATCTGCCGAGATTCGTGTACGACTCGGACACGTTGTAGACCCATTCATCAAGCTGAGCAAATGCCGGGCTGGAATGCATGCTCTGGAGCAGACTTGCAAGGATGGGTGTGCGCCCCCGAAGGAGCGCGATGCGATTCTCGATAGTGTTCATGTTAGTTACCTTTCTCCAACTCACGTGCGATGCAGTTACTGCAAGGGAAGTGGCACCAGTCGCCACACTTGCCACACTGTCCGAAGTCTGGCTCGTCGTCGACCACGGAATCCTCTGCGTCCTGTACCTCAAACTCGACGCCTTCTTCAGGGTCGCAAACGATGACCGCAGTGACCTTGCCGTCCCTAAACTTCGGGTCAATCTCGTAGACCTTGAAGATGTCCGCTGGCAGGGAGTTGCCCCCGTGAGGGCAATCCACGCGGACGGTGATGGTGGCGTTCTGTGGCAGAAGCGCCAACTGTGCAATCAATTCTTGTACTGTCATTACTTTGTCTCCTCCAGCCAGAAGTCTGGCGCACACTTGTCAATGTTCTCATCGATGTACTGCATGATGGTGCATGCAGATTCTTCAGTCAGTCCTGTCCAGCCAATCTGGACATTCACGGTGTCACTGTCGTCGCAGTCGCCTTCGCAGTCCTCGCCTGTGCATCCAAAGTACACGCCATATTCGATGTTGAACATGGTCGTGTCCGGAGCGCCGGAGTCAGGGTCGGTGACCCATGGCTCGTACTGGCATCCGAGATTCTTGTGGCACTTCTTGTCGAGGCTCTCCCACCCACCGAGTCTGCCTCGATGGGTGATGATTGCCTGTGCCATCACGATGATGGCGTCTGCGATGCGCTTGTCTGCTGTGCCGATGATGTCGTCGGCGATGTTCTCATCTGTCATTACTTTTCCACCTCCGTGTTGTAGCGGAACCTGAAGTTTGCCTGAATGGCATTGCGTGAACATCCGTATGTTGCCTTGCTGTAGAAGGTCAACTCAAAGTCGTAATCCTCGAAGCACGTATCGAAGTAAGCGTCGAAGTTGTCGGTGTTCCACACGTCTGACGAGAGGAACGTTGCAACGACAGCAGGTACGGACATTGGGCAATGTCCCCAGCCGTGTGAAAGGACGATGTAGTTGGCTCCGTTATCGCTCAGTGTGACGTGGTACGCACACTCTTCGATTGCACCAGCCCGTTCCACAAAGTGCTTGCCGTACGGGAAGTGCTTCCGTGCAAACGTCTTGATGATGTCGTTCAGTTGAGCCTGGTTGAGTTTCGTGCCTTGCACGATGCTGAGCGCTTGCTTGTCTTGTTCTGTAAGTCTGACCATGATGAACCTCCATGCCTGTGATTCGCCCCACAGGCAGGGCACACAAACACTACTTGTTGAGGTAGACCTCATTCACGAAGTCATCCACGATGGGTGAGAAGATGTCGTAGTACTGCTTGACACCGCCCCAGTCGCACATCATCTCGCCACGTCCAACCTCTGGGTCATCGGCACAGTTGCCGTACACCATGTAAACGTGGAACACGTTCTCGGTTGGCGCTCCGGGCTTGTGCACAAGGAGCCACTCCTCATCGCAATGGTTCATCGCGTCGATGATTTCCGAAGCGCTAGAGATCATTGTGATGTCATCGCCATCCTCGTCGCCAAGGTTTAAGTCAATGGACAACTCAAGCCCGTGCTCCTTGCACACAGGGAGCAGTAACTCCACAAGCTGATAAGCATGGACGTGCTCACAAACCCCGCGCCACTGCACACCGGGGTCGTGAGACTTCTCCACCTTAGCCGTCATTCGCGCCATGTCCTCTACAGGAACCATTAATGCTCTCTTTACCATCTCTTACCTCCTAATCCAACGAATCAATCATGCCAAGGACGAACTTGTCCTCGTCCGTCAACTCATCATCGCATCGGCACTCGTGCTTCGTGACAACGCCATTCGAGCCATGCAACTCACCAACGAAGTCGTCCTCGTAACAAGCCCACGAGATGTCAAACGACAACTCAGGGTGAAGCGCTACGATGCCCTTGAACCAGTCAATAGGCTCGTTCCACGCGCTGTCGATGTACATGGTCAATGTCGCGTCCATTCCGAGACCAGACTGTCCGAGTTCATCACACACCCAATCTGTAACCCGTGCATGGCAATCAGACCAGTCATGCAAGTCTGTGTCAGGATGCATCACAACCATCTGTCGCAACCCTACCTCGAAGTCCAAGTCGCCATCAGACCCGTAAGGGAAGTGACGCCCACGGAAGGCGCTCACATTCTCAAAGAAACCATGCACACGAACGATGCTATCAACAGTATTAGCCATTGCTAACCTCCAGTAAAACAACACGCACAATATAACCTGTACGCTCACACAGTGACCATACAGGCGATAACGCAAACAACAACGCATCAAGCGCCATTCGATAGGCAAAAGGCGCCTTTTTGAGGGAATTTAATAGGACACAGGATAGGGGAAGTGTTGTCTGGATGTGCCACGCATCTCCAGCAATCCTACATGTGTTACCTACTAACTACCTACCCTGCAAATTCTACTAGGGTAGCAGAAAGTGGGAGGGTAGCAGATTTTGCACCCTCACCCTGCAAATTCTACTAGGGTAGCAGATTTTGCCCCGCAGGTAGAACCCTCACTCCAATACCAAATACAGAACAGACCAGACCACAAGTCATAGCCTATACCTACGTGTGTGTGTAGGATTGCCGAAGGACGTTAACCCTACAACCATGCACTACCAGCGGGGCGTGCGTGGGGTTTAAACAAACTTGGTGGGTGGGAGCCGAAGCCCCCACCCGGTGGGCTACGCTACTGGAAGCGTAACCCATTTGCCTGTGCTACCGTGTGCACGGATTGCACGGTGTTGCTGTCCCATGCAAGCCTTGCACGATGCGCACGGCACAAGGTCCATGCGGTCCTTGAAGCGCGGGTCTGATGGACAGGACCGCGTACCTTTCAGACTCTTGAAATGCGTCTGAAAGTCATCGTGCGGTAGCACGGTAAACGTGCCTGTCCAACCCATCGCGATAGCCTCGGTCTGGTCGTCCTTGGTGTCACAGGACGCCATGACGCGACCCATAAGACCGTGCGACCAAGCTTGACGCCATTGGTGCGTGTAGCCTGTCCATGCAGACACTTTGTATAGGACGCTGTCCCATACATCGGCAGGTACCATGGCAGGGTCGCCATAGGCGCCCATGCGAACAGGCTTGTTAGCACGTAGCACCATTGCATTGACGTCATCAAGCGTCACAGCAGGCACGTTACCGCGTGTATAGGCGCCATAGATGGACGCTGGCGCATTTGCTACGCGTACGTAGCACGTGCGAACGCGCTTGGTTTCTACCTTCAATTGTCCGCGCTTGGTGCGTCGGACGCGTGTACGCATCTGGTAACGATGTGAACAATCACCGCAGATTGACGCATCCATGCCCATTTTGAGAGCCTCTTGTGGATGCATGTCAAGGCGCAAGATATAGGTCTGCACCATGTCATCCGTCTTGCTGTTGGGCTTGTTGGTCTTCTGTAGACCCGTCACAAACAAGCCGATGGTCGTACCGTCAATCGGTGATGTGCCTACCCAAGCAAGCACAGTGTTTACGGCATTGGTGCCGTTCTTTGTAACCAGTTTCATACTGTTTACCTCCACATAATAATGAAATACAGACGCAATACCACCATAACTAAAGCCTATACTTACGGGTGGCGTGTAGATCACGAGTGGCTGATACATGCTCGTACCAGCGGGGCGTGCGTGTGGTGCGATAAGCACAAAAAAAAGGTGGGAGCCGAAGCCCCCACCAGATTAGTGGTTGGTGATATCTACCACTGTTGTGTCGTTGCCAAGTTCGAGAGGCTTTGGCGTCTCTTGCTCTAGCGTGTATTTCTTGATAGCACGTTCTGCAATGCGCTGTTCTTTGTCAGTCTCGTTCTTTTTCCAGAGTTTTGAACGCTCTGCAAGGTAACGTCCCATCTCCCATTCCTCGGAATGGACATAGATGACACTAGTGTCTATGCCACGCTGTTGCGCGTATGTAAGCACCAGTTCCTGCACCATACGGTAGAACATCCGCTCATCGATTTTGTCACTGTAATCGAATTCATCAATAGCATCGGTGACGTATCTGTCTAAGCCTTTGATGTCGTCGGCATAGATGATTTCGTCGCATTCCTGCTTTGTAATGATGTCGCCATCATCAATTGCATCGCGAACGATTTCAATGACATCGTTTCGGTCAAGCGAGTCTGGCAACTCCTTGATGATATTTCGAACGTCCCATGATGTGACGTATTCGGGCGACTCCTCGGACAGGTCGTGAAGTTTTGCCGAGAATGCCGAGAATGCCTCGGCGAGAGCGATGAGTAACTTTTTCATTGTTTGTTACCTCCTAAGTAACATCTATATAGGAAATACACGAACGCGAGCACCACAATACACACCCATACCTACGTGTGCGCTGTAAATCGTGAGCGATCTACAACAAGCCTGTACCAGCGGGGCGTGCTTGTGGTTTGATACAGCAAAAAAGAAGGGGCCGAAGCCCCTCCTTTCTAGTCGGTCACCAACACTGCCCAAGCATCTCGGTCTGGCAACTGTTGCCAAACGCCTTGCAGTTTTGCAATGCATTCGCGCCATGCTGCATGGGGAATGCCGTATTCAGGCCACATCGCGTTTTGTACTTTCCTTGTAGCAAACTGCTCAATGCACCACTCAAGGGAGATGACAGTGCCGAGGTGGTTGCCGTCGACCGTGACATCACAGATTTCAGTAAGTGTGTCGTACACAAAAGTCGTGTCGAGTTGCGCGTCGTACCTTGAATCAAGGCAGACCTGAATGGCGTCGATGAGCATGCCCAAGGTCATAACCTTGTACTTCTCAAACATAAGTTCAAACATGTTTGTTACCTCCTTAGTAACACTTATATAGGATATATAAAACGACCAGCACCATAACCAATACACATACCTACGAGTGGCGTGTAAATCGCGAGTTGGCAACACTAAGCTCATACCAGCGGGGTGTGCGTATGCTGTTAGTCAGCAAAAGTGGAGGGGCCGAAGCCCCTCCGTTTAGTACCCTGGGTCGTTGCTGTCCCCGTACATGCATCGGTCACACTTGTAACCGAGCATTGCTTGAAGTGACGTCAGTTTGCACTGTTGACCACATGCAGGACATGGGCAGTTACGCTCAAGATTCTTGACTGGTATGTCAACGCTTTCTTCGTCGAGGACAATGTCGCCATCATCGTCGATGTCGTCAGCACGACGTCCTCTGTTGCAATCTTCGCAATCGCACCAGTCCTTGGGACAGCAGCTGCACTCACACTCGCCCGTCTCGCACTCCTTAGCGCTAAAGTGCTCATCGTCAAGCACTGGATAGTCAGCTAGTGCACGAAGTATGTCATCTGCCTCAGTGCATGCTTTCTCATTCTCATTGTTGACTAGCAGCACTTCGTACCATCCGCAACCCCAGTGCCCGAATCGGTGAATGGTGTATGCGTCTTCACCGCACGCCTTGAGGATGTCTGTTGCGCACTCAAAGTTAGACTTATCAAGTGCACGGGAGTCGCGATTCTGACCCAAAACGACGAACCACTGAGCGTGTGGCTCAGCATCAGCGAACGACCCGTGACGGCGGTCGAATCCCGTGGGACGGCTATCGCCGAAGCGTTCCGTCAGGTGATTGTATTCCATGTGAATACCTTTCTGTGTACCATATTAGGCACATAACTATATAGAATATAATCACACCACCACCACAACCAGTACACATACCTACGTGGAGCGTGTAGATCGTGAGAGCTGATAACCATACATATACCAGCGGGGCGTGTGTGGGGTTTGAATACACAAAGGTGGAGGGGCCGAAGCCCCTCCGTGTCAACCGCGCTCGATACCGTGCTTATCCCTACGCTCAATGAGTTCCTTGAGCCACGGAATGGAGCCACGCTTTATCGCGTCACTCCGTGCCGGGTCACTGTCGCCAAGTTCAGCCAACACGCGTTCAGCCAATGCAATGCAATCTTCGAGCGTCTTGTGCGTTGCACCGCGCTCCATGCACCATTCATACGTCTGATGAAAGTCCATGTCTTTGCAGACTGTGTAAACTTTCAGTTCAGGCCGTTCAGCGTCGAAGTCGCGGATTGTGCGAGTCAGCGTATTCATGTGAACAAGTTGTTCAACATGAGCTTTGTTTTCAGAGTGGCGCGGATGGCGCTTGTCTTTTACATGAAACCTCATAGTTACCTCCAGTACCGGTGTTTCGCCCCACCGGCAGGGCACTAGACTACGGTTTGGTCTGTGTCTCCACATAACCAAACGCGCAGATGACAACGAATACGCTCGTCAAGAACGAGACATACCAGAATGTTGTTCCGGTGTTGATTGCGTTTGCAACGGACACGATGCCGTGCAGTCCTGCGATAATCGCCAATGCGATTGCAATAACGAATCTCATCGTTATTACCTCCATGTCTAAGGATTCAACGTGCAACCCTTGACATAATCATATGGAATATATATCCCCTGCCACCATAACACCTACCCATACCTACGAGTGGCGTGCAGATCGCGAGGTGGCTAGACATACATGTACCAGCGGGGTGTGTGTGTGCTCTGAACAAGCAAAAGTGGAGGGGCCGAAGCCCCTCCTTGTCAACTGCGATGGCTGTCGTTAGGAGCCAAGTCGTCCTCGTCGTCAATCACGGTTCCGCCAGCCCAATCGGGTAGCGTGTCCTTGATGCTTTGGAGTTCCTTGTCCAGTGCATAGCATCTCACTCGCAAGGATTTTAGCTCCTTGGTCTGGTTTTCGATGTGTTCGGTGCACACCTTGATGTGCGCCTTGTACTCATTGATATCTGTTTTCAGTTTCTCAATGTGCTCGCGGTGCAACGTGTCCGTTGCAGACATATTCCCGACCAGTTCTTCAGCAATAAGATTGCTGTTGCGATAGAACTTGATGTGATTACGATGATGCTCTACACGAGCACGGTAAACATCAATCGCCTCAATAGCGTTGTTGTATTGCAACGTTTTTTCCTGCAGTTTGTACTGCAACGAGCGAACTTCAACGAACGCCAATCCACCAGTAATGGCGAACAACGCACACACAACCGACAGCACCATGATAATAACCATGATAAGTAGCCTCCTCTGACTACACTTATATATGAAATACAATACTGCCACCACCATAATCAATACATATACTTACGAGGTGGGTGCAGATCGCGAGGTGGAATAATATACACGTACCAGCGGGGTGTGTGTGAGGTCCGGAAAAGGGATCATCGCGCAGTCTAGCTGCGCTCCCCCCTTTGGCTTTAGTACCAGCCGTTGCGATGCCCAGGGAGAGGGCGCGAACCCTTCCATGCATCGTAATGCTCCTCTCCGTATAAAACGGTACGGTCTCCGTTTATGGTGATAGTGACACTGTAGAACATGTCACCATCACGCCAAAGTGTGCGCGTCAGCATAACCGTTCGTTTCCCATCAGGTGAAGCGAAATAACACCCTGGTGTGCACACCCCAGGCACCGGGTGAAAGCGACGAAAATCCTTGAATGGCTTCATGCCATACCTCCAAACTTGACAGTGGGGACGCTGTCACCGTCCCCGATTCCGACGATTACTCTGCGCAGTGGCAGAGGTTTCCGCACGGTTGCCGTTCGCGGAATGACATGCAGCCTGGGCAACTACACATGTCGATGTCCCAGTTTTTGTCCTTTCCGCAGGTGGCGCACATGCGCGGTCGTGACGCCATGTAGCGTAGTTGCGCCTCGCGCATCATAGTGACGCGAGTTTCGACGATGTACCCGACCTCGTCTAGCGTGGTGGAATCCGGCACGTAGATTCCTTGGCAGGAATCGATGCCGATTTCAACGATGCCGTCTACCGTTGTTATCTCGACATCGGCGCCGAACATTATCGCATGTATAAACATAATGTTTATCTCTTTGTATCTAAGCGATTACATCTTTGTGTATCACTTGACATAACTATATGAAATACAATCCTGCTACCACCACATCTAATACATATACTTACGAGGTCGCTGTAAATCGAGGGGCAGCTATACTATGCACGTACCAGCGGGGAGGGCGAGTGGTGCATGCAGAGGATCATCGCAAGGTCTAGCCTTGCTCCCCTCTTCGGCTTACTGGATGTAAGCCAGATAAGTGAACGCTGCAACAATAAGCATCCCCATTACGCATAGGGAAGCTGTTGCAAATCTTTCAACCTTACGCGGTTGAAGCATGTCGGGATTGCATGTTGCAATAAAAACCGACATTGCAAAGATAAACATTACGATGCATGTATCTTCAATACTCATTGACTGTATCCTTCCTGCAGAGTGAGGGCGCTGTCACCGCCCTCCGGTTGACGATTAGCTGAGTACCATGTGGTAGCCAGCGTCTGCGGATTGTTCAATCCAATCCGCGTACTCCTTGACGAAGTCGATTGCTTCGCCGATAGTGAATCCACCGCGTGATTCAATCTTCCACGCCATGCGAGCACGAGTGAACGCGTTCAAGGCCTTGCTGACTTCGTGAAGTCTGTCGTTGCTGATGACTACGCAGGTGTCATCGGCACAAAGGTCAATGCCTGTAGTTTCACGAAGTGTGAAACAGAACAGGTTGCCTCGCTTCTCAGATACCGTCACGCCGTCATTCTTCATTGTCAAGTCGATTCCCATTGTCTTACCTCCAAAGTCACAGTGGGGATGCTGTCACCATCCCCGTAGCCGACGATTATTCGCACTCAGGACAGCAGTCAGGTCCCGGAGCACGCACACCACATCGTTTGCAGATGTGGATTTCGGGCGCCGTCTCAATCGGACGGTGCATGAACAGCCACTGTTGAAGCAAAACGCCATCAACAGTATTGGCAACGATTTCCTCAAAGTTTGCCAGTGTCTGTCCGGTCATGACGATGCATCGCGGTGCGCTGTCGACTTCAATGGTGCAAGTGTTCGCACCGATATGAATGACGAGGTCGCATCCCCGATGGATGCGGTGAAGTGTATGCATGGTGCATACCTCCTATGCCTAAGCAAGTACATCATGTATACCGCTTGACATAATCATATGAAATATAATCACAACACCACCATAACTCAGATATATACCTACGTGGCGACTGTAGATCGTGAGGGTTAGCGACAAAGGGCCGTACTTACGGGGCGTGGCGGGGGTTTTTTATATATCCCCCCTCCCCCTATATATATCCCTCAGCTACCCCCTCCCCTACCCCCACATGGCAATCCCCCCTCCCTCTAATATTATAAATATTGTCCCCGCCCCCTACAGTTCATATCCTCAAACTCCTCCTTCTCCCACCGGAGATAATTTCTCACACCGCACAAACAGCGTATGGTACTATACCTACGTGATTAGCTACAAGGAGGTACAGATGGGTAAGGATCATTTGCGTAAAGAATACGAGCAACTATTGTCCGACATGCTGTTGATGCAGTATCGTGTTGAGGTTTTCCGTCGCAACATGCAGATTGAAAACGGTTGCCATTGTGATCAGTTGAGTTTAATGACCAGCCGTTCTGTTGACGAGTTGTTGGACTTGCGTATTGATGCAATGCGGGAAGTTGAGAAAAAGAAACAGTGGTGGATGAGATGAGTAAGAGTACGTTGTTGATGGATGAGTTGCTGTTCAAGGAGGGCACAGCTCACATTGATACGTTGAATTATGAGTGTCTTGGTAAGTTCGATGTCGATGATACGTTGATGGTGATTGATGTGTATCGCACGAAGGCTGATCTGGAAGCTGGGAAGTTGCTTGGTCGTATTTACCGCCCAGGTCACGCTGAGTATTTCAGGGACTGCGGTGAGATTACTTGGAAGTACTTACGTACTTTGAATACTGAGCCAGATGGAGATGGAGTACGCATCCCATGAGTTTGATGAATACGCGGAGTGTTGGGTCTGTATGTTTCCGCAGCCGTATGAAGCGCGAGCCACGTCAGGTGTTTCGTTTGACGGATCATATGTCTACTGAGGTCCAGGACATGATTTGGCTCTGGTACAAGGAAGGTATGACACGGCGTCAGATGATCTCTACGCTGCTTGAGTTGGGTATCCCTAGTCCACCTATGGTTGTCCCTTGGGGTGACAATGCTATCCGTGCTGTATTGGACAAGTATAAGGCTATGGAGAAAAAGAATGGACAAGCGCAAGAAGCTGAATGATGCTGACATCAATAAGATCCATAGGCTTTTGAAGGAAGGTGTTAAAGGTGAGGCTATTATCCACATCATGGGTATTAGCCACACTCACTTTTATAGGATCCAGCAAGCGTATCGCAATGGGGAAATCAATCTAAAGCGTACATCCCTTCATAGTCTTCTACACATGGTGGAGAACGGATTACCATTTAGGCGTGTGGCATGGCCAGAGGGTATTTACTATTACTACGCTATTGATGAACCGCGCCCGTGGTTTGTTCAAGTCAATATGGAAACAGGCAATGAGTTGATCACGTACAGCCTTGACCTGAACCTCGAAGACTTGAAGGCAAAGGACTGGGTTGCACTTACATGGGAGTCAGTGAGCGACCATGTTGTTGACGCCAACAAAAAGGTAATGGAATGAAAAAGACAACGTTGTATCAATACGCTTTGAAAAATATCTCCGTGGTAGATGGTGACACGCTCAAAGCTGACTTAGATCTTGGGTTTGGAGTCATCCTTGCCAGTAAAAAGATCCGCTTAGAGCACGTCAATTGCCCTGAAAAAGATACTGAAGAAGGTAAAGACGCCACGTGGTTCACTGAGTCTTTGGTGCTCGGTGAACCTAGTGTAATCATCATTGTGAAGAATCACCGTGAAGACAAGTATGGTCGGATTCTTGGTACGATTATGATTGGTGACAAGAGCCTCGCTGACGAAATCATAGCAGGTGGTCACGGCGTTGCCTACGAAGGTGGAAAGAGAGTGTAACTGGCATGGCTAGTGCGAAGAAAACGGACCCAGGTAAGTGGAAATCCATAGTTGCAAGCGTAAAAGCTGGCACAAAAGGTGGAGATCCGGGCGAATGGTCGGCTCGTAAAGCGCAACTAGCCACACAGAAGTACAAGTCGTCTGGCGGTGGCTATGTCGGCCCCAAATCAAGCGACAACAGCTTGGCAAAATGGACAGATCAGAAGTGGAGAACCAGTGATGGTACACCATCAAAGGGTACAAAGCGCTATCTTCCAGACAAGGCTTGGAGTTCACTTAGCTCAGGGGAAAAGGCAGCCACAAATAAAGCTAAGGCTACTGGCAATAAGGCTGGCAAGCAGTTCGTTTCTCAGCCAAAATCAATCGCAGCTAAGACTGCACGATACAGATAGGCATATGACACAAGTAATCACTTACACACGCATGCGCGAGCGTTCAAGAGCGCAGAAGTTGGCTAGGCAGACACATGGATCAGCTGGTTACGACCTTGCAAATGGAACTGCAGAACGTATTCCTATTCATCCAGGCAAACATGTTGTGGTGCGAACTGGCATCCGCATTGACATTCCGAGTGGTTTTGAGGCTCAGATCCGATCCAGAAGCGGACTAGCTGCCAAGAATGGCGTAATGGTACTAAACAGCCCAGGTACGATTGACTCAGACTATCAGGGTGAGGTGTGTGTCATCCTCTACAACGGCGGTAGTGACTTGTTTTGGGTTGAGCCAGGTGCTCGCATTGCACAAATGGTAATCAATAAGCTCCCTGATGTCGAGCTGACAGAGGTGGTTACAGGTGATTTGTTTATGGAGGAGACAGAACGTGGAGACAAAGGATTCGGAAGCACTGGATCTTAATGGACATTACCGACATGCACACGACATGCAGCCCGTTGATGTGGCTGACGCATGGGGTCTAGATCGATATGAGTTCAGTACGCTCAAGTACCTTTATCGCAGGGGTCAGAAGGACGGTAACACACGTAAATCAGACCTACTAAAGGCTATCTGGTACTTGGTGTATGCTATTTCCAAGGACAAGAAACTCTGTGGCATGGTTGTCGAGCTAGTTAAATTACATAACAAGTACAAGGAACACCCAGATGGAAAGAGCAAAGAACAGGCCGATAGCGATGGAGGCCGTAAAGAACGCCCGTTTGAACATTGGAGTAACTGAACAAGGTGGAGAAAACCGTGGAAAAGCAGTTGAGGCTTATCTCGCAAGTTGTGTTCCTAGTTTGCCACCCGGCTCTCCATGGTGTGTTGCCGTGGTTCGATTTCGATTAAAGGCTGCAGCTACAGAGTTTCAACGAACGTATGACGTCACTATGCCACGTACCGGGTACACACCTGATTACGTGGCGTGGGCATACAGGGTGGGCAAGTGGATCAGTGTGTCACAAGCCAAGGCTAACCCTTCACTTCTCCGTGAAGGAGATCTTGTGTGCTTCCACTTCCCACAGATGGGGCGCCATGCCCACATGGGTGTGATTGATAAGATTGGCGACTGGGGGGTACACACAATCGAAGGCAACACATCACCTGAGCTTGATGACTCTGAGTTTGTGGATCGTGATGGAGATGGGTATTACCCAAAGGTTAGAAACTGGAGTGAGCTTGGACCAAAAGGTGGGTTTATTGCTCTAGATTTTTAGGGTACACTTCACTGTTTGAAAATAACTAACAACTAACCAAATGGAACCCCGGCACGGCACATGTCGGGGTTTTTGTTTGCCTGACGTGGTATTATACGCACGATAACTTATTAAGGAGGGTACTACATATGAGTAAAGAATACGCGCAACGTACGTTTTTGCACCACTTGCTTGACCGTCAGCGCATGACTCAGAAGTACTTTGCAGAGTTGATGGGGTGCGATCGCCCTAATGTGTCTCTTTGGATGTCGGGTAAACGCATTCCACAGCCAGACACAATGGACAAGATGGCTGATATCTTGCAGGTTGACCGTAACTGGTTGCGCGGTCACATGCTTGGTTTGTGGTTGGTTGGACAAGAGAAGCCAGAAGTATTGACCGTAATTAAGGATCACCTTGCTAGTCATGCTGAAGGCGATTTTATGGATAAATGGATGGGACTAAGTGCTAAATAAAGTAATACTTACCGGTCGGCTTGTTGCTGATCCTGAAGTTGTAAACACGCAGAGTGCGACTAGCGTCGTCAAAGTACGTGTAGCAGTAGATCGTAAGGGCCGTGAAAAAGAGACGGACTTCTTTGATTGTGTGGCGTTTGGTAAAACGGGCGACTTTGTTGCCACTTACCTGAACAAGGGTCGCATGGTCGCAATCATGGGTAACCTCCGTGTACGCTCGTATGACGCCCAGGATGGATCCAAGCGGAAGGTCTGGGAGATTATTATCGATGAGGCCCACCCACTTGACTCACGGAAGACCGAGCAAGGCGAGCAATCCACGCCAGCTCGAAAGCCAGTCGCAACAGACGACATCGAAGATCCATTCGCATGACACGTGAGAGGATTGAAGAAATCTGTGAAAGCGCAGTAGGCAATGATGCCGGGACATTACTTGCCGACGGGCTAGACGCTGGATTCCTCGGTGTCACTGATGATGGCATAGCTGTTTACAGTAAAGAAAAATGCGTTCGCGCACTCATGGAACAAGATGGGCTATCTGATGAAGAAGCCATTGAGTTCCTTGAGTACAACACATTTAGTACTTATGTAGGCGAGATGACACCAATGTTCATCAACACAGGTTGGGATTAACAGTCCCAAGCTCTGAGTGACTTGTTGATACGGCTGTTTGGATCGTTTGCTGTTTTGCTCGATGTGTTCTTGGCTTTCATGCCAGACATGCGAGCACAAAACGACTTGCGACGCGCTGCATCTTTAGGTGTCTTTGGATTTGGAGCAGGTGGTTTTAAATTTGCACCAGTCGTCTTTTTAAAGTAAGCGCGACCTGCAGCGTTGAGACCACCTGCTGGATTTTGATGTTTTTTAGTAACGCCCATTACTTAATTTTCAGTAGTTTACGCATTGGAGAAGCTGGTGCTTTACCTGCCATTGCTTTTGCTGCTTGTGCTGCAGAGATTTTAGCTGGTGCAAACTTACGTCCACCTGTGGAGTTAGCGCGTTGTTTTTTACCATATTCATCGGCTTTAGCAGGTGACATGCCCATGCGTTTTCCAGCTTCTCGACCAACTTTTTCCGCGTCGTATCCTCTGTTAGACTTTCTAACGTCTTTCCAAAATTGAGCATTTTCTCGTGGATTTTGGCGATCGTAATCTATGTCAGATTCCAAATTTCCGCTTAGTTGATCAATTCTATTGTCGCGAGTTTTTGCAAATGCGTCTTTACCCGACTTAATAAAATCTGCATTTGGACGAGCTTGTTGTGGCATGATGTCACTCCTTTGTGACATTGTACTACTATTTTATAATGCCAAGTTTGCGACCTTTTGCCACAGCCTGGTCGCGTGCTTTCATTCCACTGCATCCGAGCTTCCAGTACAGCGAGTCTTGATGAAACTGTACTGTCCTGTGGCTAACGCCAAGCCCAGTAGCAATCTGCTTAGCGGTCATTTTAGATGCCATAGACTTCAAGATCTCTAATTCACGTGGACTCAACTCGTAATCAAGTTGACTGTTAGACGCTTCTTGACTAGTTGTGTCCTGTGCTTCATCATGGCGACGCCACGTATAACCATCGAAAAACATACCTTCGCGGTCTTGTTCTTCCATACGACATCCTCCTGTAGTACAATCCACTAATACGTGCAGGTACACGACTAGCAAGTAAGTATAACACGTGGGGTTGCAAAGTGATAAATCAAATTAACAAACACATCAATCACCTAAGTGTCAAAAAGAACCTGTACGAAATTGAAACAATTGAGCACGGCAAGAAGATTAATAAGAAGAATCTTATGGCCGAAGAGATGAAAGAACACAAGCTTAAGAAAAAGCCTACAATGTCTGAGCTGTTGGGAATCGAACGTAAAGAACACGTTCGCGGTGGGAAAATTGTAATCGATAAGGAGTATTGATATGCCACAGGGAATGCCGTATCCAAAGGGTGAGATGTCTATGCATGGTGCTAAGTCCATGCGTCAGCTTATGGGGATGGAGAAAAAGGAAGAATCCAAAGCCAAGATGACGACAAAAGGCAAAAAGACAATGCCAAAGAAAATGGGGATGAAGAGTGGAAAAGGCTGTTAAAGGTAAGCAAGTTCCTTCTAAGGAAGACCTGCAAGTAGTTCTCCCTCCGAAGAAACTAATGCAAGGTCAGCGTGTTATCAATAAAGCTCGTGTTATGACGGGGCAAGGCAGATCCATCAATAACATGATGAATCCAGCAGCTCGTATGTCGCCATACCGTAACGCGCAATAGGTGTAGAAATGGCCGAGAAAAAAGAAGAAGATGCACGTATCCCACAAAAGCTAATACAAGGCGCAGGTCTTGCCATTGGTGGTGGGATTATGGGTAAAGCAATCCGTGATCAATATGTTGGCGGTAAGGTCATAAAAGACCTGCGTTCAACAGACGTTAAATTTGATCCTTTTAGGAACAAAGGCGTATTGCTTGATCCAAAGTATGACCCTGCCACAGGTCGTAAACAAAGCATTTTTAATCCAGAAAGAGCGCAGCGCACATCTGACGCATTGCGCACTGATGCTGCTCGGCTAAAACCTATGCGTAAGCAAGCGGTTATCAACCTTGCTGGTCGCAAGGCAGACCTACGTGAATCAGGTGGTGCTGTCCGAGACTTTGCCAAGATACGTCCGCGATTGCCAGAAGGTGTCCGAACAGCTGCAACAAACCTTGGTCTAACTAGCGGTTCACGTGCGCCACGTGGTGGTGCACCAGCATCCGAACCGGCAAAACCAAAGTCAAATGTTACTGGCAAAGATGTAAAGGCTGCTGTTAAGGAATTACCAAGGCCGAGGGATATTAAAAACCAGTTTCAGTTGCGATCAGCTGCAGCACAGCTAAAAGACCAGGCGCAACCAGGACTTGCACAAAGAATCATCAATAAGGCAAACAAGCCTTTGTTCAAAGGTGCCGGTGATTCTGTAAAGCCACGTAGTGTCAAAGGAGCTTTGGTTCGTCAAGCCTTAGTGTCTGGTGGATTAATTGCATATCCAAAACTGGCAGAACTAGCTGGAGAATTCAATGCCAGCAGGATCTTGGGCAAACCTAACACGTCGACTAAGCCAGGTACTGGTAAGCCAGTACAAACCAGAAGCACTACGGAAACTGGTGCAAGCGATGCAGAAGTGCAAGCAAAGTTTGACGACCTTTATGAAAGCGGATTGAAATACGCAAACCGTGAAGGTAAAGACGCTAAATGGTTGCGTCAACATATAATTAACCAGAGTGTACCGCTAGGTAAACAATTTGAAGAATATGCACGACGTAATGTTGGTAGGATTAATTAGTGAATCCAGCTGAAAGGGCGTTGCTGAAACTCCTTCTTAAAGGGCCGACCAGTGGCTTGGCTAAGCTTGCGCTTCGAGGTGGTGGCCCATATGGATGGGCTGCAGAAGCTGCCTTAGAGGCTGCCCCGTATTTAGAGGAATACTATGCAAAGAACCCAGGCCATATTGCTCTACCAGTAGACAGGGGCCAGATGGGTGCTCAACCACAATTTCAGTTTCCAGGAACTGGATACGATCCATTTATGGGTATGCGTTCAACGCCAGTACCTGCTACGTCGAGACAAGATAAAGATTGGGAATCTTTGCAACAGATTGCTACCGACAGGCTAAACGCACTGATGGAAGTAGCAAAGAAAAGGCGAGCAGCTGGCGGTACGACAAAAGATGTAGCAAATGATTGGCAAGCTATACGTAAATCGGGGCTGGCATACAATCCGGGTGATTTTCTACGTGGAGCAGGTGTACGTACACCAAAAAAAGGTAATTACGTCATGAACAACCTGCAACTGAAACAACCTAGCAGGTAAGTTGGTATTATGCACATATGTCTGAGATTGTGCATATTGATGGCGAACGATATCGAGTAAGCAATGGCAAGAAAGTAAAGCTCTGCCACGGCACGAGTACGTACAATGCCGAAGGTGAGCGACCATGCAATAACATTGCATTGTCTGGGCGCAACTATTGTAGATTCCATGGCGGGAAAACGCTTATTGGCCCTGCGCATCCAAATTTCATTACCGGATTGAACTCAACTGGATACAAACGATTCAGTAAAGTTGGTCAGCAACTACTAGATCAAATCAATGAGTTGCGTAATGATCCAGATTTATTTAGCCTTAAAGATGATGCTGCATTCATCACGGCTATTATGGATAAACGCGCCGAAGCAGCAGGAGATGGCGTCGGGATTGAGCAGTACAAAAAAGTACAGGCAGCATATCAGCTCGCGCACAGCAAGTTAGGATCAAGTGACTTTATTGACTCATTTGAGCAAATTGGCGACGTATTGAACGAGACATTGGATATGTTCGCAGCGTCTCGTGACGTCATGGAGTTAATTGACAGACGTGTAGAAATAGTTGAAGCCGAACAGCGAATGATGCATGCTAAGGCGTATACACTAGAAGTCGATCAAGCATTCTCTCTGGCAATGCAAGTGTTAGAGATAGTTAAAGACAACGTGCGTAATGGCGACGAATTAATTGCTATACGCACAGGTGTGCAGAAACTGCTTAAAGTTTATAAAGGCGATGAGACAGACGACGTTATAGATGCGGAGATTGTAGATGAATCAGCGTGATCACGACAAACTAACACCGCGTAGGTTTAAGCAATTCACGCGTCCAGATAAACCACTTTCGCATGCGTTGCTTGAAGCTATGGATGCGCGATTAAAAGAAGTTATAGACACTGGGGACTACAACTCAGGGAGGGCATATCAAATTAGCGGAGCTGAACTAGATTATCAAAAGTGGCTGCGTACATATGCTCCACACGCTGCATCTTCCGAATTAGGAGCACATCACCAACGAGCATGGGAGTGGGCTGAATCAATTGAGCCAGGTAAGCCCCCACGTGCTCTAATTGAGTGCTGGTTTCGCGGTGGCGGTAAAAGTACCACAATGGAACTTATAACGTCTAGAATCGCCGTTAAGGGGTCTAGGCGGTTTCTTGTCTACGTGTGCGCGACGCAAGAAGCAGCTGACCGTCACGTATCCGATATCGCAACAACAATGGAACGGTGTGGCATCGAAAGGGCTATGAACCGTTATGGATTTAGCAAAGGTTGGAATGCTAGTAAGTTACGCACTGCTAACGGCTTTAACGTATTGGCTTTTGGTCTTGATACTGGTGCTCGTGGCGTTAAGCTGGACCACCTACGCCCTGACTTCATCATCCTCGACGACATCGACGAGTTGGATGACAGTGTTAATAGAGTTGATAAAAAAATTGCTACTATAACGCAAACTATTTTGCCAGCAAAGTCTAATGACTGCGCGATCGCGTTTGTGCAGAACAAGATTCACGCAAACTCTGTGATGGCACAGGTGCTAAGTGGTGAACTTGATATGTTGCAAAACAGAATCCAGTCACCAATTGTTCCAGCTATTATTGACTTGCGGTACGAGCCTGTCGAAAAAGACGACGGACGCATGGGTTATAAGATAACTGGTGGGACGCCAAGTTGGGCACATAAAAACTTGGAGGTTTGCCAACGTGAGATCGACGACTACGGACTTATATCGTTCTTGCGTGAATGCCAGCATGACGTTGGTGTCGGAGGTCGATTCTTCCCAGAGTTTAAACAACATGATGAAAAGGGGCAGCCTTGGCACGTAGTTGACACTATTGACGTAAAGCCTTGGTGGCGTTTCTGGGCATCACATGACTTTGGTACAAACTCGCCGTGTTCATTTATGATCTATGCTAGTGACGATCAAGAAAACGTTTATGCATTAGCTGAGATCTACAAAAACGGTATGGTCTCTAGTCAACAGGCAGATGCAGCGTTGGAATTGCTAGAGTCAATGAAATTGGCAGAACCACTTGATTCAGCAAAGCGTAATGAATCATGGCAAACGAAGTTAGAGGCGATTGCTTTTGACTGGGGTAACACCTTTCCGCCTGAAAACCCAGCGCAACGAATTGGTGAATACCCAGTAGAGATCTGGTGGAAAAAAGGCATGCCAGCGGTACGTGCCGTGAAAGATCGCAAAGCTGGTTGGCGACGCGTGAAAGAGTGGTTAGCGTCATCTCGTATGCACGAAGGATCAGTTATCCCTAGGTTACGCATATTGCGTAACGGTTGTCCTAACCTGATACGCGAGCTGGAAGCAGCAATGGCAGACCCACGTGACCCAGAAGAACTCGACAATGGCACAAAGAGCGATCACGCTCTTGACTCATTCCGTTATGGTGTTATGTGGCGTGAGTATCCAGCCAAGTGTGAAGAGGTTGTTGCAAAGATGAAGTATGCACCAACGTGGTTGAAGCCACCTGCTTCCGAGGATTACCTATGACAAATGTCTTTCTAGGGGCTATAGCAGTGTTTTGCATTGTTATTGCATATGCGTGTGTTAGCGTATACTTGACGTTGAAACGACTTGTTGGCAATCCTTGGATGATGAGGACTCTTAGCCAGGAAGATAGGTACCTCTGATGGCAATACAGGACATACTTGGACAATTACTCGGTGGTGGGCTGGGCGCACAACAACCTAAAGTCACGGCAATGCAAACCCCTGACAACAGAGGTACTCTTGGTAGTTTTGATGTTGAAAGCTTATTGCTAAATGATAACAAGAAGCTAGGCATAGACCACGAGAAAAACGATTGGAAAGTAAGTCCTGAAGAAGACGGTGAAGAAGCCAAAAACGTAACTAAGTTCGTCAAGGAACAATTTGATGCATCATATAGAACTCGATATGAAATGGAACTTGAATGGATGCAAGCATTGGCGTTTTTTGAAGGACGTCAGTGGTACAGGATCAATTCGGCAGCGCGAAATCTAGCGTCGCTACAAGATGATAAAGAACCAAACAGATACATAACGATCAATAAAATGAGACCATTGATTGATGGTGTCGTTGGCAAGTTAACGCAAGTTGGACCAGATGCACGTGCTGTACCTCTTGCATACACTGATCAAGATCAAGCAGCAGCGGACGAAGCTAATTACATTGCCGGACACTTTACTCGCAAGTTTAATCGTGAGACACAGCTTAAAGAGCGTGTACGTTGGGCGTGTGTTACTGGTACGTCATTTTTAAAGGTTTATTGGAACGCCAAGTCCGAGCAAGTAATGCCCTACTTTGATATTAACGGGCAAGTGACTGGATACGAGAAGCTACCAATAGGTGACGTTGAGGAAGAAATCATTCCTTGCTTCAATGTATATATTGATCCACATGCACAGACCGACAGGCAAATCCGTTGGATGATACATGCAAGCATTAAGCCTCTTGGTTGGTTTGTAGATAACTACGGTGAAGCTGGCAAGAAGGTTAAAGCTAATGCCCTTACTGGTCAATCAGCTGGGTACGTAGACGCGTATCTTGAAGGCGCCAATGGTGCAGGGCAGGCGTGGACACAACCTACATCTGCTAGGCTCAACGCAGCAGACCATCGCAGGATGGCTGCAGTCGTTTATGAGTATTGGGAAAAGCCAACTGCCCAGTATCCTAAAGGCCGATACATAGTTACATCGGATGACCAGCTTCTTTATGCTGGTATATGGCCATACAACAAGCGAGATGAATTTCCATTTATTCCGTTACGTTGGCAGCCACGATCAGGCACGCCATACGGTCACAGTCTAGGTTTTGACCTTACACACCTGCAGTTAACCTACAACCGTGTTTATAGCCGTGCTGTAGAGCAGATGGAAAAACAGAAAGACTACATTGTCGTAGAACGACGTGCTCGTATCGGTGCTGATGCATTTAATGTGACAGGCGACGACATTAACGACAAGAATAGAATTTATCGCAAGATATATCACGACACTGGTACGCATCCTCCGCAGATTATGCGAGCGCCAGGAATTAGCGCAGACCTGTTTCCATTTCTTCAGTTGATGGAAAAGGACATGGCAGACATAGCTGGTTTGCATGACGTAAGTCAAGGCATGGCACAAGCTGGCACACCAGCTGAGTCAGTGCGCTTATTGCAGAGAGCAGACAACACACAGCATTCGTACATACGCGCAGATATTGAAATTAGTGCAGCTAAAATCAAAGAGTGGGAAATTGCACTTGTAGAGCAGTTTGCTGCAGCTCCATTCATTGGATCAGTAGACGATCAGATGAATCCGAGAGAGTCAACACAGCAAGGTGTAATCACATTTGACGCCATCCGCGATGGTGGGCAATTCCGTGTTGTTTATGTGCCTGGTAGTACGCAAGAGGATAGTCCTGATCAAAAGATTCAAAAGATATCAGTCTTGCGACAGATGGGTTTATTTGGTGATCCTGCTGATCCAGAGACCAATGCACTTGTAGTACGTATGTTACAACTGCCAGAAACTGGAACTATTTTGGAGCATTTGGCTAACCAGCAACAAAAGCAGCAAGAACAGCAGCAGATGATGATGGAAATGCAGCAACAGCAAATGGAAATGCAATCAGCTCCTAAGCAAGCAGCATTTGATCCAGAAGCAGAGCAAATAAAATCTGAGATGCGTATACGAGAGCAAGAAGCAAAGATTGATGCTCAAAGTCAAGCAAAGCAAGATGACTACGCAGGTCAAAAACTTGCGGATATGCGTCAACAAATGATGATGCAACAGATGAATCCGCAACAAAATCAACAAGCTCAGCCACAGGCTTGATGACGTATAAATAAAACATGTGGTAGATTGAGGATAACTAGATGTCTGACGAGATGGTGATGCCAACTCCCGATTCACCAGCGGGAGCGACGGACACGGGGTTGCGCGAAGCGTTTGCTGGTTTTCTGCAGGAGGACGCCGTTCCTGCAGCAACGACAGATAGGGCGTTAAACGTCGATGCAACTACGCAAACGGACAGTGATTCGTTTTTGGAAAACTTACTTGGTGGTGATACTCCAGGTGCAGTGCCTTACGAACGCTTTCGCGAGGTCAATGAACGAGCCAAGCAAGCTGAACAGACGAGTGGCGAGCTGGAAGCATGGCGGGGTGTCATTGATGAGTTCAAGCAGCTAGGATTTAATAGCGCTGCCGATATTCAACAAGCCCTGCTTCAACAACAACAAGAAGCCGAAGAATCTGAAATTCGACAGCGATATGAAAACCTGCAAGCAGCAAACATCCTAGATTCTCAAAGTGCATATGCACAACAAGAAGCTGAGATTACAAAGCTACGGTACGAACGACAGCTCGGACAGATCCAAGAGTACATGCTTGTACAGGAAATGAACGAAGCTATGGGGCAGTACAAGCTTGCATCCAGAGCACCTGAACTTGTGACAAGTCTTATTCAACAAGGCTTGGCACCAACACAAGCTGCAGAGTTTGTTCACAATCAAGTGAAAGCTCTTGCGCAACAACTAGTCCCAGAGTTGACTGGTCGGTTGCAAGCACAGTCACCAACTCCTATGGGCGGTGGACAGTCTGCTGGTCGAGCACCACAGGCACCACGCCAAGGGTCGATGTCTACGCTCTCGCAACTTCTCGGTATAACTCGAAATCCAAACAATCTGTAGGTGATAAAAAATGGCAGTAGATTTTAACGGTGCCCTTACACTTGCAGACTACGCTGCGATTTCCAACGACCCTCTCGTCAAGGAAATCACAAAGAGTCTGCATAAGACGTGGAATGCCGTCAAGGACATTCCTCTTTCGACCAACCCATCCCTTCGTCAGACGGGTATGCGCTTTACGAACGAGAACATTCCAGTCCCAAACTGGACTCCTCTCAACACTGAGCCACAGACCTTCAAGACGAAGCCTAAGTCTTACGAAGAGCAGCTCTACATTCTGCGTAACAAGTTGACGGTTGACCGCCGTATTCTTGAGCAGCCAAATGCTATCGTTGATCCAGTTGAATCGCAGATTCAGATGTTCCTTGAAGGCTTTGCGTATGATTTTAATGACAAGTTCATTAACAACGATCCTACGTCAACCGCTGCTGGCAACTCCGCTGACTGTTTCCCTGGTCTGGCTTATCGTCTGAACAACAACGGCGATTACGATATTCCATCGGAAATGATCATCTCTTCGCAGGACATCTCCGCGACAAACCTTTTTGGTACCACTGCTAAGCCGTCTGGTGCAGCATTTGGTGTTCAGGCAGCTAACCGCCTCGTTGCTGACGTTCAGACCCTGTTTGACAACATGAACAGCCCAGATGGTGATGGAATCATCCTCTATTGTTCAGAACTTGCCAAGCGTCAGTTTGAAATGGCTATTCGCGTGATGGGAATTGGAGCTGGCTTTGATATTACGCAAGACAGCTACGATCGACCTGTTGAGAAATTCAAGAGTGCTACGATTCGCACTGTTGGACGTAAGGCAGACGGTGTGACTCCTGTCATCAGTAATGTGCAAACAATTGCTGGTCCTGGCCTTACAGCTGGTAAGGCTACGTCGATCTTTGCGGTCCGCTATGGTACTGGCTATGTCACTGGTTGGCAGTCTGAGCCATTCAAGCCTAAGAACCTTGGTCTGAGTCAGGAAAACGGCTTTATGCACAACATCCTGTTCGACTGGGGCGTAGGTTTGTGGATTCCTCATACTCGCGCCATTGGTCGCCTGAATATCCAGGTCACAGATTAGGAGTAAATTATGGCAAGAGATTTTAAACTATCGAACTTTACGTTCACTTCTGTTGGTGGTACTACGGCAGGTGCACTAAACCATACGTCGTACACACCAACTGGTGACGCAGCAAACACAGGTACTGTACAGAACTTGTTTGTTGCTGCAGCTGGTACGTCTACTGGTCAGATCTATGATGCTAAAAACATCCAAGGATTCCGCAACAGTAAGATGGACACTGGTGGCTCACTAGCAAACTTCTTGGCAGGTAACGAAATTAGCGCCATCGCTAATGACCCAGCACTTCCAGGTGGTACGTCATACGCAGAAATGTTTATGACGTTCAATATGAACTTGGTATTGAGTGCTACAGCTGCTGATAACAACATGGAAAACGGTGGTTACTTTACCGTTGAAGGTGGTTTTGACAACGGATTCGGAGCCGTTGATGCATCTTCATGGGCACCAATTGGTAACCCAGTTCCTATGGTTATTCCATCAGCTAACCTTGCAGCTGTTGCAGTAGCTGGTAATGCTGTAACCACAGTAAATGCTCATAACTTAAAGCCCGGTGACGTCGTAGTGTTCTACGTTGTTACTGGTTTTTCAACTGCACCAACTGCTAAGCGCTTGTATCAAGTTCTTGCAGTACCTGCGCCTAACCAGTTTACAATTACGTTGACTGGTGGCACGACTGCTGTAACATTGGCTGGTACTCCTACCGCCGGTATTGCTGTGTATCGTGCTCTTGGTGGTGCTATTGGTGGACATCGTGCAGCAGCACAGATTACACCAACACGTCGCAGCTACTACCGCTTGCGTTTGGTTTACGTGACTGCTCAGACTGCTGGGCCAGCGTTTAACCTATCACGTGTCGGAGTAACACTTGGTCGTGACAACGCCAGCACATACTAGGTACTAACAATGACACGATCTGAGATCAAACGGCAAGTAAGGCT
>Ga0209358_10000206_pt1 | contig 54308 bp, 54 predicted proteins | sample LauGreFa1BDMLBSN_2_FD_187574 | JGI IMG/M metagenome (GOLD analysis project Ga0209358, IMG submission 187574) | Freshwater lake microbial communities from Lake Michigan, USA - Fa13.BD.MLB.SN (SPAdes) (version 2) | ecosystem: Environmental > Aquatic > Freshwater > Lake | place: Lake Michigan, USA... | reverse complement strand
CTGACAGGGGCAAACAAGCATCCAAGCCCACAATGACAAAAGCCACCGCAGGGTCTGGGTGGCTTTTGCAAGAATGAATCTGGTGGGACGTGCGGGGGTCGAACCCACGACAAACGGATTAAAAGTCCGCTGCTCTACCAACTGAGCTAACGTCCCGTCAATAAGCGCATCGCTTATTGCCAAGCCTTAAATTATAGCCTCGTTTTTTCCTCTTCAGAGCCGATTTGAAAGCTCGTTCATCACCCAGCCCGCAGCACACATTCCAAAGCTAGCAGTTACCGCAACCGTAGAGCCGTATCCATGGCAATTGAGCGTGTTGTCGCTTGACTCACCCCTCCCAGCCTGTGAACTTTGTACAGGCTCAGGACTAAAAACACAGCTAATGCCGATTTTTTTACTCTCGCGCGGTGCCCCGTGAAATTTACGAAGGCGGTAACGTACTTGGGAAAGCAAAGGGTCATGCGTGCAATCACTTAAATCTGCCACCGTTGCAAGATGTGGCACGCGTTTGCCACCCGCGGCGCCAACCGCTACAAACAATGATCGCGAATCCCGAGCCCACTGTGCCATTGCCGTCTTCGCAAGAACCTGGTCGCAGGCATCGATTACAGCATCTGCATCTGGGGGCAATAAAGATAACCAATTCTCCGGGCTCACAAATTCATCGACGGCATGAATTCGGCAGTTTGGATTAATCTGGGCTACGCGCAGCACCATCGCGTTAATTTTGGACATCCCGATGGTGGAGTCGAGCGCCTGAATCTGCCGGTTGATATTGGACTCGGACACGTGGTCCAAATCTATCAAGGTCATACGCGAAATGGCGCTACGCGCGAGGGCTTCTGCAGCCCAAGAGCCCACGCCCCCAAGACCAACGACCACCACATGCGACTCGCGCATACGCGAAGCCGAAACCACGCCATAGAGGCGGTCCAAGCCACCAAATCGGCGATCCATGTCAAAGGACTGGGAAACTTCAGCGATGGACACTAAAAAATACGCAAATTCGACCCGAACTGCTTCTCTTTTACCTCATGCGCGACAGTCGCTCGCGAGCGATATCCGCCGCCTCGCTTTGCGAAAAGTTGGCAACCAGATCCTCCAAAGTCTTTCGAGCCTGCGCCATCTCCTTGAGCTCGAGTTGGCAGTTTGCAATTGCCAACCAAGCCTCCGGAACACGAGCATAGCCAGGGCTGAGCGAGATCATTTTGCGAAAACTTTGCGCTGCTGCAGTGTAATTTTTCAACACGAACTGCGCGTTCCCTAACCAAAAAAGCGCAGAGTTTGAATAGCCGCTTCTCGGAAAACGTAATAAAAATTCATTAAAAGTATTTTGCGCAGTCTCAAAATCGCTTTTGCGAAAGCTAGCAAGAGCAGCTTCGAAAACACCTTTTTCAGCCGGCTCCACAAAAAACTCAGAGCCTTCGAAGCTAACTTTGACTGGCTCCACCGTTTTTAATCGGTCTTCAAGCCGCTTGACCTGATCTTCGAGTCGCTTAATTTGCTCCGCATGACGACGCTGCACATCGGCCATATTGAGACCTAATTGCTCACCTTGACCACGGATTTTGACCGCCTCACCGCTAATAGATTCCAACTGGTTTTTCAGTTGAGCCACTAACCGGCTCAAGTAGGCGATCTCCTCCGCCTGTCTCTTGACATCGTCGAGGGCCTTTTGATCCGCTTCGCGGCGCGAGGTTTCATCGCGGCGCAAGGTTTCGATTCGCTGGCGCATCTCCGTGCGCAACTCCAAAATCGCTCTTCGGGCTTCGTCGTCCTCAAACAGCGCGCCAGATGCTGGAAACGCCAGCACTGACCCAAGTAACGCAGGGAGAAGTACGCGTGCAACCCAGTGAGACTTCGGGCTACACATAGTTAGCGGATAACTATTTCAGCGCGCCGATTTTTTTCCATCGCACTTTCGCCTTCACCAATTTCTGCCGGTTTTTCTTTGCCAAAACTGACCGACTCAATTTTACTGTCATCGACACCTAGCAATGAAAGCTCATTTCGAACGGCGTCGGCGCGCTTCTGGCCAAGTGCGAGGTTATATTCTCGCCCGCCGCGTTCATCGGTATGGCCCTCAATGACGATGCGCTGAATCTTGCCAGCCTTCGCAGCGCGGGCGCTCTCCTCCAAGATAGATTTGTATTCAGGACGAACAACAAAACTGTCAAAGCCGAAGTAAATAGTACGCCCGGCATCTGTGGCTCCTAGAGCTTTGACTGTATTACCAGCCCCACCGCTGGTGCCTGCACCCATTGCGGCTCCAACACTAATTGACCCACTTCCAGCACTTCCAGCACTTCCAGCACTTCCAGCACTTCCAGCACTTCCAGCACTTTTGCCACTTGCACTGCTTGAGCCGCCCTTACCATCTTTTGTCATATCCAAGCCGGCAACCGACGACTTTTTATCAGCGGTACCAGACGCCATTGCTGGAGCCACGCTCTTCATACCACCTGAGGCCGCGGCTGCGGCTGCGGCTTGACCCGATTTGTCCTCGACGTCGACTTCGTTGAGTTTGATGGGTGAACTGCAGGCCCCCAACAGCGCGGCCAAGGCCCAAATCAAGATCCATTTATGCATAACTACCTCCTAATAAAAACATTTTCGTAATAAACAAGATTTTACGGGCTTACCGAAGGCCCCCAAGCCGGCTCTCGCAAGTCACCGATTCGGCCGGCTAACCGCGCTTTAACCCGACCATCCACCGTAATACTCATCAAAGTCTCGCGCCCCTGCTGCTGGGTGGCGTAAATGATCATGCGGCCGTTGGGCGCAAAGCTAGGGCTCTCGTCGGCAACTGTGTCCGTCAGCGCCTGTGCTTGACCGGAGCTCAAATCCTGTAAATACAATTTATAAGCGCCCGCAACACGTGAAATATAGGCCAACCATCGCCCATCGGGGCTTACAGAGGGAGATATATTGTAATTGCCGCTTCCGGTAACCAGCTGTGCATTACCGCCAGACACCGGGATTTTGTAAATTTGCGGGGAACCACCTCGGTCACTTACAAAGTAAATGGTCTGGCCATCGGATGTGAAAACAGGTTCTGTGTCGATTGACGTGGAGGTAGCCAAGCGCTTGGGATCTTGGCCTGATGCGTTTGCATCCAGTAAAAATAATTGGGATCCCCCCTCACGGCTCAGGGTAAGCGCCAGTGTCTTACCGTCTGGAGACCAAGCAGGGGCGCTATTGGAGCCCTTAAAGTTGGAAACTAGGCGTCTCTTGCCCGTATCGATTTCGTGGACATACACCACCGGCTTGCGGGATTCAAACGAGACGTAGGCCAGTTGATTGCCGTTGGGTGCCCACGCCGGAGAAATAATAGGTTCTGCACTGCTCAGGGCAGACTGTGCGCCCTCACCATCCGAATCAGCCACCCACAAGTTAAATAGTGATGCGCTCTTGGTTACATAGGCAATACGCGTGGAAAAAACACCTTTTTCACCCGTCAATTTTTCATACACCCAGTCGGACACCCGGTGTGCTACATGGCGCAACTCAGACGCAGGAGCAACCTGACTGAGCCCGCCCAAATCCTGGTTGCGCACTGCATCCCACAATCTAAACCGCACCTCATAGCGATCCTCGCCAACCCGGCTGATACTACCGGTGACCAAGGCATCCGCGCCCTGTTTGCGCCAAACCGGCCACTCAGGACGGACATTTTCGTCCATGGGGATACCCCCAGCATCGACACTACGAAACTGACCACTTCGCTCCAAATCAGCCAGCACAATATTGGCCATCCTTTGCGTCATTCCATCATTGCCCTTGAATGGCGTAACGGCAATAGGGAACTGAGTCAAACCCGCGCCCGAAACTTCAACGCGGAACTGTGCAGAGGCATTGGCCCCTATGAGCGCTGCCATCATTGCAAGGAAAAACTTCTTCATACCCTTATTATCCCCATCTTTTAACCTCCACAGACCCATCCAAGCTGCATTGACCCAAGCCGCGGTCAGCCTTAATTTGGGCAGTCTGTGCCCTCTCCAGGACGCGTTGGGCGTTTGCCGACTGGTCATTACGGCTTGCCTCCCTATGCCACAAATGGTAAACCTCAGTGGCAAAAAACCCATTTTTTCTTACCAAGCCGTAGTTATGCAAACGCAGCACTAGGTCGGCATCCTCATGCCCCCACCCCACGAAGGTTTCATCAAACCCATCTACCGCTTCATAATCTCGGCGCCACACTCCAAAATTACAGCTTCGGATACCTCGCCACGAAAATTCCGCCTTTTTCCGTATGCCCAGGTCGGGAAAGCGGATGAGTGAGGTCCATTTATTGGCACTTTGCTCGCGCCATCGGGCAAACCAATATCTCAAATCGCGGCCATAGAGCCGTTCCCCATTATCCACGGCAGTCCTGGTCAAGCCAGCGCTTAACAAAACGCGACTTCCGTTGACAAAACAACCATCTTCGCGTAACTCGCGATGCCGCCTTATGAAGTCAGTCTCAGGCACGCAGTCACCATCTAAAAACACAAGGTATCTCCCGCGCGCTAGCGATACGCCCAAATTGCGAACTCTGGCGGCGGTAAAACCAATATCCGGATGCCAAACGTGACTGGCAGTAAGCCCAAGCTCGAAGACTGACTGCTCAATGGCTTTGACATGGTGCGGCAATGAACCGTCGTCAGCGATGATGATCTCAAAGTCACTGTCATCCTGCGCGGCTAAACCTCCTAAAACAGCTGCCAGCGCGTCGCTTCGGTTGTAGGTGGTAACCACCACAGAAATAGGGTCAAGAGGTGTCATTTGCACTAGACTCCGGGCTTGTTCCTGACGCGCACGCGTTACGATATCCATAGAAGACGACACTATAGATGACCCAAATCTCGGTATACATCATTGCTTTTAACGAGGCTGAAAAGGTCAGGGCGACTATACAAAGTGTGCTCTGGGCTGACGAAATCGTATTGGTTGACTCCTGGAGCACTGACGATACAGCAGATATCGCCAGATCGATGGGGGCCAAAGTCGTTCAAGTCCAATTTAATGGTTTTGGCGATTTAAGAAACCAGGCTCTGGCCGCATGCACAGGAGATTGGATCTTCAGCCTCGATGCGGACGAACGATGTACGCCAGCGGTTGCCGAGGAAATCCGGTCGATCTGCAATGACGCGCAATCCATGGATGCCTATTTTGTACCGCGAAGCAATTATTTTATGGGGCAATGGATAAAGCACTCGGGATGGTATCCCAATTACCGCCAGCCCCAGCTTTTCCGCAAAGGACACCTAGCCTATGACCAAAAGCCGGTGCATGAGGGCTTTGAGGTCATTTCGACAAAGCCAATTGGATACATGAAAAATGCCATTTGGCAATTCCCTTTTAAAGATTTTTCCGAAGTCTTGCATAAAGCGAATCGCTATTCCAGTTTAGGGGCGGAAAAAATAAAACACAAGAAAATTACCATGGGTTCGGCCTTTATGCATGGCATTTGGGCATTCATAAAACATTTCATTTTCAAACAAGGATTTCGAGATGGGTGGCCTGGATTTGTCATTGCATTGGGTAATTTTGAAGGAACTTTTTACCGCTATGCGAAGGCCTTTGAAATGCAAAAAAGTCCAGAATGGAAGACTCCAGTAGAAGCAAAAAATACTTCAGGGCAGCACCGCTGAGAACAGTTCATGAATCCGGCCGATAGCTCCCCTGCAATTAGCACCCGTAAGCGACTGCAGCGAATCAGCAGTTATTTTTCCAAACCCTATTTCGCCTGGATCGGATTAGGGCTGTCGGTCGTAGTAGGCGCTGCCCTTGAGCCAGCCATCCCCGCATTACTGAAGCCACTGCTCGATGATGGATTCAATTCCAAGACCCTGGCACTCTGGACGATCCCAATCGCGGTTATTGGGTTGTTCATGTTGCGCTCCTGCGCATCGTATTTGGGGGATATCGCGTTAGCAAAAATAGCCCAAACCAACCTAGAGATTTTGCGCACCAAAATGTTGACAAGCATTAGCGCTGCTGACTTGAATTTATTCCGGGATAAAGCGGCCACGTCATTGGCCAATACAGTGGTCTATGAAGCTACCAACGGCGCCGTCCTGCTGTTGCAATCGGTAACTACCGTTGTCAAAGATAGCCTTACGTTAATAGCTTTAGCTGGATATTTGTTTTATCTTAATTGGCAACTCGCGCTGATAGTCGCACTGGTCTTCCCAGTGGTGGCCATCAGCATGCGGGCTATTTCGAAACGGGTGTACAGCCTAACCAAAGCGCAGCAAAATGCAGTCGACCAGCTTGCCTATGTTGTCGAGGAAAGTGTGCTGGCCCACAAAGAGATTCGCATTCAGAACGCCCAAAAGCAGCAGCAGCAACGCTTTGAACTTGTCAACGTAGCACTGCGCCGCTTAGCAATGAAGTCTGCGATAGCAGGGTCCGCAATCGCACCTATCACCAATTTTTTCGGATCCATTGCGCTTTCTGCCGTGATTAGCATTGCAATTGTGCAAAGCCAGACGAGCCACCTGTCCGCAGGTGGATTTGTCGGATTCGTTACCGCCATGCTGATGATGATTGCGCCAATTAAGCATCTTTCAGACGTAACTAGCACCATCACGCGAGGCATAGTAGCCGCCGAACGTGCAATCGACCTGGTTGAAAACGTCGTTCGCGAACAAGGCGGCGGATTTGTCTTGCAAAAGGCTTCTGGCGAGATTGATTTTCGCGAAGTCAGCGTGAAATATCCGGGCGCTGAGGATGCTGCGCTGGACCAGGTGAGCTTGCACATCTCATCCGGACAATTTATTGCATTGGTTGGCCTTTCGGGCTCCGGTAAGACCACCCTGGCCAACCTGCTACCGCGCTTTGTCGATCTTAGTGGCGGACGTATTTCCCTCGATGGTATTGATTTGCGCGAATGGAACTTGCCCTGTCTGCGCAGTCAGTTTGCGCTGGTGGGGCAAAACGTGATCATGTTCAACGACACCGTGATAAACAATATTGCACTGGGCCAGGAAGTTGATAGGGATCGGGCCATGTCAGCATTGCGGGCCGCAAACTTGGCCGAGAGGGTAGCGGAGCTACCGCAAGGCATGGATACCGTTCTAGGCCACAACGCAAGCATTTTGTCCGGCGGCGAACGCCAGCGCCTAGCGATAGCTCGCGCAATTTACAAAGATACACCCATCCTTATTTTGGATGAGGCGACGTCCGCATTAGATACCGATACAGATAGTTTGGTTCAGGCATCTTTACGTAATGCCATGCAAGGGCGCACTACGATCGCCATTGCGCACCGACTATCTACCATCAGGGACGCTGATTGCATCTATGTGCTCGGTCGCGGACACATTTTGCAGCAAGGCAATCATGCGGAGTTAATGGCGCAGGGGGGTGCCTATTTGGACTTTATCCGCCTGAGTCAAAATTAAGCAGTTCCAAGGCTGCGCTAGTGAACGTAGCGGGCAGCGGCTCGGTTAAGCAAATCACACCCGCTTGCGCATGCACCGAAGGCAAGGTGTCGAATTTAAACCAACACAGTGTAGGTACCCCCAACGCGACCGCCATGTGATAGGGACCCGAATCGGTAGAAACAACGAGATCCGCGCAATCCAGCAATGCAGCTGATTCCTCAATAGAAAGCGCACCTGCCCAGTCTTTTACTAGGCAATCGAGGCCCGCTAATGCCATGCGAGTTTCAAATAATCGCGCAAATTGTGTGTTCGCGTCTTTTTCAAATCCGGCGCCGGCCAGATGCAAGTCAAATGGGACCGCGCTATACAAAGATAAGAAATTTTCAACAAAGGACGTAATCGCAGGGCGCTTAACGAGTGCATCTGAAGTCCCGCAACCGATATTCAATATCACCAGCTTTCGCCCCGGACTTGCCGTCGGTCCGAAGGCTTGCTTCCATGCGACCCCTTTGGCGGACAAGCGCAAATTAATTCGCGTACCCCTGCGCTCGATCCCTAAGGCAGCGAGCACCACAAAATCGCGCTCCGTGTAATCCATCAGACGGGGCAACTTGCGCGAACTGCGGTAAGCCCTACTGGATGGCGCACTCATGTTGTAAAAAAAACGACGCAAGGGAAACTGCGCAATACCCACAGAAATTGCGGACCTCGCCCGTGCAATGCGCCGAGCCAGGAGGGACGTACGAATTCCTGCTGGTTCGCAATCAATGACTACATCTAAAGGCAATTCACCTAGACTGGCTTGAATACGGGAAAATGTCTGCGCTATCGATAAACTTTTCTGCCGCTCCTCACCGGGACGACCCAGCTTGGCCGTGATGAAATGTACGCTACTCAAGAGATGATGGGAACCGATCAATTCTTGTACGACATAACCCTCATGATTGCTCAACATACATAAATGTATATTTACCTGCGGCCAGCGCGCCTTCATAGCCGCCCACGCAGCAGAACTGCGCAACAAGTCCCCCACACCCATGCTGTGTGACTTTAATAGCAAAATATCTTTCGGAGCAGTTGGCAGCGCTAGCATAAATTTAGTGACGATCAACGCCATTTTGGATTGACTGCTCCCACCTCCAGGCATCTGCACACATCGCCTCAATTCGCAATGATGCGCGCCAGCTTAGCGCTTCCAATGCCAAATCCGTCGCTGCATAGCAACTTGCAACATCTCCCTGGCGGCGGGGGAAAATCTGACAAGGAATCTTCACACCTGTAGCCTGCTCAAATGCAGCCACCAATTGCAACACGCTGACGCCACTGCCAGTGCCCAGATTGACGGTAATACCTTTGCCCATTTGCTCCAGATAGCGCAGCGCAGCAAGATGACCCTGCACTAAGTCCACCACGTGAATGTAATCGCGTACGCCTGTGCCATCGATCGTTGGGTAGTCGTTACCAAAGACGCGCAAAAACGGATGTCGACCTGAGGCCACCTGCGTGATATAGGGCATTAAATTATTTGGAACGCCAGTTGGATTTTCGCCAATCAGGCCGCTGGCATGTGCGCCCACTGGGTTGAAATACCTTAGCAATGCGACTTGCCAACGACTGTCCGCAGCCTGCAATTCGCGTAGCATGTCCTCACACAGCAACTTGCTACGTCCATAAGGGTTGGTCGTATGCAAGGCCGCTGATTCCGGGATGGGGACTGTCTCAGGCTGTCCATAGACTGTCGCGGACGAACTGAAAACCAGACGGCGCACACCTGCGCGCTCCATGGCTGCAACAAGGCAAGCGGTACCGCCTACGTTGTTGTCCAAATAATGTGCCGCCTGCTGCCAAGATTCGCCCACTGATTTGAGTCCTGCAAAATGCATGACGGCAGTAATGCGATAGAGGTCAAACACCTTATCTAGAAGCGCGGAGTCACGGACATCGCCCTGCACAAATTGCGGCGCATGGCCGCAAATAGTCGCCAAGCGTTCAATGACGCCTACATCGCTGTTACACAAATTGTCCAAAACTACGACATTAAAACCGGCTTGCATCAATTCAACAACAGCATGTGAACCAATAAACCCGGTACCTCCCGTAATCAATATAGTATTTTTCAAGCCATATCCCCGATCAAACGCTTGTGCCGTCAAATTGTTTGGCGGCATACAAGGCCCGGTAAATCTGCGCTTGCTGCCCGGCAACTTGCGGCCAACCATGGCTGCTTGCAAAAGCGCTAGCGCGGGCAATTTGTGCCTCGCTTAGCGCAGGATCAGCCCTCAGCGCACCGACAGCATCTGCGATTTGTTGCTCCGAGTTTGGATCCTGCAGCATCCAAGCCGCCCCAGCGTTTTGCACCAGTGGCGAAGCAAGGCAAAAGGGAGCCACGCTGAGCAACACCGGCACTTTGGCAGCCATAGCCTCCAGTACTACCAAAGGAAACATGTCGTCCAAGGTGGCATGCACCAGACAATCCGCAGCAGCAAAAGCAGCTGACACATCCGAAAGTGAACCCGTGAAAGTCACTCGCCCGTCCAAGCGTTGCTGTACGAGGCGCAAGCGCCATTTTTCTACCTGCTTGGCACTTCCACCCACCACCACCAGTGACACATCGACAGGTAGAAGAGACAGGCTACGCACAAGGGCGGCAAGCCCTTTCTTCTCAAAATTATGACCAACGAGCAAAAGAATCCAGTTCTCTGAGGGCACACCCAATGCCTTGCGGGCATTCACTTTGGACAAAACGTGCGGGCCACCGGTATCGCCAGCGTGGTGCAGATCGATACCAGGCGGCACCAAACGCAGGCGAGCTTGATCCACCGCGTAAGTGGTCGCAATAGTGTCTGCCAAAGCCGGGGCTACTGCAACAATGACCCGATGAGCTCTGCCCTCAAAGCGCAAGCGCTCCAAGTACAAATGCGCCAGCAGCCGTGGACTGGTGTAAATTTTCAAGTAAACCAACAACTTGGCAAGCGGCGATAAAGCCCGCGCAAACAAGCTAAAGCGCATAGGACGCACATGCGCTGTCTGCACATCGCCATGCCAAGTGTTCTCATGCGAATGTACGATCGCAAAGCCTCGCCGTGTTTGCCGCCAAGACCACCACGCAAATAACCATAAGGCAATCCAGCGCGGGCGTGTGATGTTGCGCCACATGCGGTGAATAGTGATGGCTGGCAGGCAAACGTCTGAACGCTCGCAAAAGACATGGAATTCAAATTCATCAGCTAACTGCTCAGCCAGATTGACCGCATAGCTTTCCGCACCGCCGGCGCCTTTGCTGAAAGTGCGGGAGAGAATCGCTACTTTTGGTTTGGCGCCCTCAGGTTTCGGGATTTCCATAGGCTAGGCGTCCTTCCCGTTTTCATATTCGCTAAGCAGTTTGAGCAAAAACTGCGGCAAATAAGTCGAGCGCACCACCGGGATCCGGCGTAACTGAAACAAATCCGCGCCCGGCTGCACTTTGCCGCGCCGCGTTGTAGTGGCACTTTGGTAGCCGGCAGATTGGGCCATGGCCGCATGACGCGCTTCGTACAAGCCATAGGGATAGCAAAAATGCTCAACCTCCTGTCCTATGCGATCTGCTAACTCCTCCTTCGAAGCGCTTATTTCACGTAAGGCATGCTCGTCGGATAAAGTCGTTAGCTGGCAATGGGTTTGGGTGTGCGCACCAATCTCCATCCCCGCTTGCGACCAGAGCTGAATTTGCGCAGGGGACATTAAATCAGCCTGTTTAACGCCATTGGCAAGATCCCACACATTGGTTTTTCCCAGCAATTGACTGATGACATAACAGGTCGCAGTAAAGCCACAGTCTTGCAAGACCGGCAGCGCAGAGTGCAAGTTATTGCAATAACCATCGTCAAAAGTCAGGCCCACCACTTTGCCCACTTTTTCCCCACGCAAATAAGGCATCAGGTCGCGCATGGATACGCCGCGATAGCCCAGTCGTTTGAGCCAACGCATCTGCCTGGCGAAAGAATCCGGCGCTACATACAGACTACGAAACGCCGCCGGAGGCGGCGGCGCCAGTTCAATCTGGTGGTAAGTCAATATGGCGTATTGCTGCATGCTGGCTTGTGTCTTGTCTATAACAACACAATATCGTACTGCTCTTGCCCCATCGCGCCCTCTGCTTGCAGCGAAACGGGCTTGCCGATGAACTCACTCAAACCAGCCAAATGCTGACTTTCTTCATCAAGCAATAGATCGACGACTTGCGGCGCGGCCACCACGCGAAACTCCTGCGGATTGAACTGACGCGCCTCACGCAAAATTTCCCGGAAGATGTCGTAGGCTACGCTGCGCGCCGTTTTCACTATGCCCTTGCCTTGGCAAGAAGGGCAGGGTTCGCACAGCATATGCGCCAGCGACTCGCGCGTACGCTTGCGCGTCAGCTCTACCAAACCCAATTGCGAAAAACCGCCAGTCATGGTTTTGACGCGGTCGCGTGCTAGCTGTTTGCGAAATTCCGCCAGCACCGCCTCCCGGTGCTCGTCGCGCGCCATGTCGATAAAGTCGGCCACGATGATGCCACCCAAATTACGCAGGCGCAGTTGCCGCGCCAGGGCCTGCGCCGCCTCCAGATTAGTTTTAAAAATCGTGTCGTCAAAATTGCGTGCGCCCACGTAGCCACCGGTGTTTACATCTACCGTGGTCAGCGCTTCGGTCTGGTCCACGATCAAATAACCGCCCGACTTCAAATCCACCCGCCGCCCCAGCGCCTTGGCAATCTCCTCGTCCACCGAATACAAATCAAAAATCGGTCGCTCGCCCTTGTAGTGCTGCAATTTTTTGGCCGCTTGCGGCATGAACTCGCTGCCAAAAGCGTGTAATAACTCAAACTGCTCGCGCGAGTCGACGCGTATGGTTTGGGTGGTCTCGCCCACCAGGTCGCGCAAAACGCGTTGCAGCAAATTCAAGTCCTGGTGCAACAAGCTAGGCGGCGGCAGGCGTTGCCCAGCTTCTTTAATGCGCGCCCAGGCTTTGCGCAAATAGGCGATGTCGTCGGCAATTTCGGCGTCGCTGGCGTCTTCTGCATTGGTGCGCAAAATATAGCCGCCACCGGCCTCACCTGCTTGCTCCTGCACTCGGCGACGCAAGGCTTCGCGCTGCTCCAGCGGTATTTTTTGCGACACGCCGATATGGTCATCCTGTGGCAAAAACACCAACATACGTCCCGCCACGCTAATTTGCGTGGACAGGCGCGCGCCTTTGGTGCCCATCGGGTCTTTGATAACCTGCACCATCAGCGCCTGGCCTTCAAACACCTGGCGCTCAATAGGCACCAGCGCCTGACTGGCACGCGCGGCACTCAGTGTTTCGCCATCGGCCGGCTTGTGCCACACGTCGGCCACATGCAAGAAAGCTGCACGCTCCAGCCCGATGTCAATAAAAGCCGACTGCATACCCGGCAGTACACGCGAGACTTTGCCGACATACACATTGCCCACCAAGCCTCGCTCCAGCGTCCGCTCTACGTGCAGCTCTTGCACCGCACCGTGCTCGATCACGGCGACCCGCGTTTCCTGCGGCGACCAGTTGATCAAAATATCCTGTTGCATCGTTTTATTCCCAAGCGCCCATGGTGCGCAGCAGCTGTGCGGTTTCAAACAAGGGCAAACCCATGATGCCAGAATAACTGCCTTGAATACGGGCGATAAAGGCCGCCGCCCTGCCCTGCACCGCGTAGGCACCGGCCTTGCCCATGGGCTCGCCGCTGGCTACATAGTGCTCAATTGCGGCTGTAGCCAAACCGTCGAACACCACCTCCGAAACGCTGCAGGCATGCTCTATCCGCCCGCCCCAGCCCAAGGCAATGGCGGTAAACACTTTGTGCGTGCGACCCGACAGCAGTACGAGCATGCGCTGCGCATCCTGCGCGTCTGCGGGCTTCCCCAAAATCACATCATCCAAAGCGACCGTCGTGTCCGCGCACAGCACAGGCGCGTCCGGTAGGCCAAGGCGCTGCAAACGCGTCAGGGCAGCACCGAGTTTCAGTGCAGTGACGCGCTGCACATAGTCGCGCGGCGTTTCCCCCGGTAATACCATTTCCAAAGCCTCGCTATCTTCCTGCGCGCCGGGCAACAGCAGTTGGTGCGCAACGCCTAACTGGTCGAGCAATTGGCTGCGCCGAGGGCTTTGCGAGGCAAGGTAAATAAAAGGTGGTGTCATGGCGCGCGGTATAGGTCAAAACCGTAGGTAAAAAATTATTCGCGATGGTAGGGATGGTTGGCATTGACCGACCAGGCACGGTATAACTGCTCTATCAACAAGACCCGCGCCATGGCGTGCGGCAACGTCAGGTCCGACAAACGTATGCGCTCATGCGCGCTGGCGCGAAATGCCGGGTCCAATCCATCAGGCCCACCTATCACCAATGCCACATCGCCGCCGCTGGTTTGCCAATCGTTCAAACGCTGCGCCAAGGCCAGTGTGCTCAAGGCGCTACCGCGTTCGTCCAGCACCACGATGCGCGTACCCTTGGGGATAGCAGCCTCAATACGCGCGCGCTCCGCAGCGTACAAAGTGTCCAGCGTCTTGGAGCCTCGCGGCTCGGTTTTAACGGTTTTGAGTTCGATGCGGATTTCATGCGGGAAGCGCTTGGCGTAATCGTCCCAGGCGGTTTGTGTCCAATCGGGCACCCGCTGCCCTACCGCGACGATGTACAGGCGCACCGCCGCGTCAGCCCTTGCGTACGGACTTGGCCGCAGGCCGCTTTGGCGCCGCTTTCTTAGCGGCAGGTTTAGCGCGCGTGCTGCTAGCAGGCACGATGACTTTGCCCACGGTGCGCACCAGTGTTTTGGCGGCGGGCTTGGGCTCAGCGCCAGAGGCTGCACTCTTACGTGCAGGCGCTTTGGCGGCAGCGCTTTTCTTGGCTGCCTTGGCAGCTGCTTCCTCGTTTTTGCGCACTTGGGCTTTGGAAGGAAAGGCCTGCGCAACACCGATCTTGGCGGCATTGGAGCGGCGCAAGGTTGCCGGCGCTTTGGGCTTGGCCGCTTCCACCACCACTTTGGGCGGTGCTGCCGGTTTGGCTACGCCTAGTTTCAAGCGAACCGGCTTTTCGCCCCACAACTCTTCCAGGTTGTAGTACTGGCGAAAACTCGGTTGCATGATGTGCACTACCGCCTGGCCGCAGTCCACAATAATCCATTCGCCATTGCCTTCGCCCTCGATGCGCGGCTTGGAAAAGCCGGCTTCGCGTACCGCATCGCGCACGCTGGCGGCCAGCGCTTTGGTCTGGCGGTTGGACGTGCCCGAGGCCACGATCACCCGCTCAAACAAGGCCGAGAGTTCCTCGGTATCGAACACCAATATGTCCTGCGCCTTCACGTCCTCCAGGCCATCGACGATGGCGCGCTGTAGTTTCTGGATATCGTTTTTCTTGTGGGCGGGGGAAGTGGTCATCAGGGCGTTGGGTAAAGGTGGTGGTCTGCAATATAGCGCGCCACCGGCTCGGTGAGCAGCGCTTGGGTGGAATGGCCGCGGGCTATGCGCTCGCGAATGTCGGTGGAACTGACGGCTTGGGCCGCCATGGGCAGGGTATGCAAGGAAAACCGAGTGCGCAAATCAGGGTCCAGAGGGGCCACTTGGCCCGTCGCATCGGGACGGACGGCGACCCAAATTATAGCCAGCGAGGCTAATTCGTCGGGGCGTTGCCACTGTGGCAAGCCAGCAGCCTGGTCCTGACCGATCAAGAGCATGAGCCGCGCGCCCGGGCGTTGGGTCTGCAAGGCCTCCAGAGTTTCCACGGTGTAGCTAGGCCCTGCGCGGCGTGTTTCGCTGTCATCAACCCATACATCGGCAAGCGGCGCAAACAACAAACGGCACATTTCCAGACGATACTTCGCCGCAGACAGTGCGCGGGCTTTATGCCAAGCCTGCCCGGTAGGGACGATGCGAAGCTGCGTTAAATCCAGCTGCGCCAGCGCCGCCCTGGCAAGCGCCAGATGTCCGGTATGCGGCGGGTCAAACGCGCCACCGAAAACGCCGATGCGCTCGGCTGCACTCAAACCCAGTCCCGCCGCACCAGAAATTGCTCGTACAAAGCCGCCTCCGCGCTGCCCGATTCCGGCTGGTGCTGGTAGGACCAGCTCACCTGCGGCGGCATTGACAGCAAAATTGACTCGGTGCGTCCACCCGATTGCAAGCCGAAATGCGTGCCCCGATCCCATACCAAGTTGAACTCCACATAGCGTCCGCGCCGGTACAACTGAAAAGCGCGTTCCCGCTCGGTGTAAGCCATGTCTTTGCGCCCTTGCACTATAGGGAAATAGGCGTGCACAAAACTATCGGCTAGCGCGCGCAACATGGCAAAGCTGCCGTCCTGACCCAGCTCGGAAAAGTCGTCAAAAAATACCCCACCAACGCCGCGCGGCTCGTTGCGGTGTTTCAGAAAAAAATACTCGTCACACCAGGTTTTAAAGCGCGGGTATTTGTCGGTACCGAAAGGGTCTAAAGCGGTTTTGCAGCTTTGGTGAAAGTGCACCGCATCCTCTTCAAAACCATAGATCGGCGTCAAATCCATGCCGCCGCCAAACCAACACACCGGGCTGCCGTCCGGTGCCTTGGCGGCCAGCATGCGCACATTCATATGCACGGTGGGCGCATAGGGATTGCGGGGGTGAAATACCAGCGACACACCGATGGCCTCAAAACCCGAACCGGCCAGCTCGGGCCGGTGCTGGGTCGCGCTAGGCGGCAGCCGTGGCCCGCGCACATGCGAGAAACCCACGCCGGCGCGCTCAAACACCGGGCCGCCCTCCAATATTTGGGTGATGCCGTCGCCCTGCAATGTCTCGCCCGCGGGCTTGCTCCAAGGGTCCACCACAAAGCTGCCGCCGTCCATGGCCGAGACCGCGCTAGTTAGGCGCGCTTGCAGGTCAAGCAGGTAGTGGCGAACGTTCTCTGTAGTGGCGGCAAGCATGGTCGGTTTTCCTATGTTGATTTCTGTGGCTCGCCTCAATCACCGTTTAAGCGCCCGAAAGCCAATGTCACTGCGCCACTGCTTGCCGTCAAATTGGATTTTGCCAACGGCATCGTAAGCCCGGCTTTGCGCCGAGCGTACCGAGTCTGCCAGCGCGGTGACGCACAAGACCCGGCCACCGCTGGTCTGCAAAACATCGTCCTGCAAGCGCGTACCCGCATGAAATACCACCAGTTCCGTCGATTCGGGGGGCAAACCCGTAATAGCGTCGCCCGCACGCGGCTTGCCTGGGTAGCCAAAAGCGGCCAGTACCACGCCTAAGGCAATGCGCCTATCCCACTCCAATTGCATATCCGCCAAGCCCTCACCGCCGTCGGTAGCGGCCAAGAGCACATCGACCAAATCGGTTTTCAGACGCGCCATGATGGGCTGGGTTTCCGGGTCGCCCATACGGCAATTAAATTCCAGGGTTTTGACCGCGCCATCCGGGCCGACCATCAGGCCGGCGTACAAAAAGCCGGTGAAAGGAATGCCGTCTTTTTCCATGCCGCGAATCGTGGGCCAAATGACTTCCTGCATAGCGCGGGCATGTACTTTGGGCGTGACCACCGGCGCGGGCGAGTAAGCGCCCATGCCGCCGGTATTGGGGCCTTGGTCGCCGTCCTGCAAGCGTTTGTGGTCTTGGCTGCTGGCCAGCGCCAGCACATGGCGACCATCGCACATCACGATAAAGCTGGCTTCCTCGCCTTGCAAAAATTCTTCGATCACCACGCGCGCCTGGCCCTCGGGCGCGCTGCCAAAGGGCTTGCCGCTGAGCATGTCATCCACGGCTTCATGCGCTTGCGCCAGGCTGGTCGCCACCACCACGCCCTTGCCCGCAGCCAGGCCGTCGGCTTTGACCACGATGGGAGCGCCCATGCGCTCCACATAAGCGTGCGCCGCCACCACGTCGGTGAATACTTCAAACCGCGCCGTAGGGATGCCGTGGCGCGCCATAAAGGATTTGGAAAACGCTTTAGAGCTTTCTAATTGCGCCGCCGCCTGTGTGGGTCCAAAAATCCGTAAGCCATGCACACGGAACTCGTCCACCACGCCCGCGGCCAAGGGGCCTTCGGGGCCGACCACGGTGAGCTCAATTTTGTGTTCCTGCGCCCACTGACGCAGTTGCACGATGTCGGTGATCGGCAGGTTTTTCAGGCGTTTGTCTGTCGCGGTGCCGCCATTGCCGGGCGCCACATAGACCATTTGCACTTTGGGCGACTGGGCCAGCTTCCAGGCCAGAGCATGTTCGCGGCCGCCGCCACCAATAACCAGAATATTCATAGGTCTGCGTTATGAAAAATTTCCTGCACGTCGTCTAGGTCTTCCAATACATCTAGCAGTTTTTGCATTCGGGCGGCGTCATCGCCGCCCAGCTCAACCGCGTTTTCCGCGCGCATGGTGACCACCGCTTCAGCACAAACCAGACCCGCCGCATCCAGCGCCGCCTTGACGGCTTCAAAATCACCCACCGCCGTGATGACCTCGATCACGCCATCCTCGTGGCTGAGCACGTCTTCGGCACCCGCCTCCAAGGCCGCTTCCATCACTTTGTCTTCGCTGGTGCCCGGCGCGTAAATCAGCTGGCCACAGTGCTTGAACTGAAACACCACCGAACCTTCGGTGCCCATATTGCCGCCATGTTTGTTCAGCGCATGGCGCACTTCTGCCACGGTACGCACGCGGTTGTCGGTCATGGTGTCAATCAGGATGGCGGCGCCGCCAATGCCGTAGCCCTCATACCGGATCTCCTCGTAGCTCACACCTTCTTGGTTGCCGGTGGCTTTGTCAATGTTGTACTTGATGCGGTCGGCCGGCATATTGGCCGCCTTGGCGCGCTCCACCGCTAGGCGCAGGCGCGGGTTCATGCCCAAATCTCCCCCGGCTGAGCGGGCGGCAACCGTAATTTCACGGATGATGCGTGTCCAAATCTTGCCCCGCTTTTCGTCCTGGCGACCCTTGCGGTGCTGAATATTGGCCCATTTGCTATGTCCTGCCACGCGAAATCCTTTGAAAATTCGTTAACCTAAGCCTTTGATTGTACTTTTCGAGGTATCCATGGCCCTCTCTGACGACGCTGGCATCCTGATCGCCCAAGGCCCGCCCGGCAAAAACCCGGCGCAATGTTTTTTGCGCCCCGACAAAGCCAACCGTCATGGCCTGATCACCGGCGCTACCGGCACGGGCAAAACCATCACCCTGCAAACCCTGGCTGAGGGCTTTTCCAGCTTGGGCGTGCCGGTGTTTATGGCCGATGTCAAAGGCGACCTGAGCGGTATTTCCCAAGCGGGCAAAGTGGGCGACAAGCTAGCCAAAGTGCTAGCCGAACGTGGCCTGGAGCCCAGCGCGCCCGCCGCCTTCCCGACCACGCTGTGGGATGTGTTTGGCGAACAAGGCCACCCGGTGCGCGCCACCATCAGCGACCTGGGCCCCTTGCTGCTGGCGCGCATGCTCAACCTCAATGACACGCAGGCCGGCGTGCTGCAACTGGTTTTCAAGATCGCCGACGACGACGGCCTGATGCTGCTGGACATGAAAGACCTGCGCGCCATGTGCCAGCACGTGGGCGATAACGCGTCGGACTTCACCACCGAGTACGGCAATATCAGCGCCGCCAGCATCGGCGCCATCCAGCGGGGGCTGATGCAAATCGAGGCCCAGGGCGGCAGCCGTTTTTTCGGCGAGCCCATGCTCAATATCGCCGACTTCATGCAGACGGACGCAGACGGCAAAGGCTTTGTCAACATCCTGGCCGCCGACAAGTTGATGGCCGCCCCCCGGCTGTACGCCACATTTTTGCTCTGGATGCTGAGTGAATTATTCGAAACCCTGCCCGAGGTGGGCGATCTGGATAAGCCCAAACTGGTGTTCTTTTTTGACGAAGCGCATTTGCTGTTTGCCGATGCGCCCAAGGTGTTGATCGAACGCATAGAGTTGGTGGTGCGTCTGGTGCGCAGCAAGGGCGTTGGTGTTTTCTTTGTGACGCAAAACCCGCTAGACATTCCCGACAACGTGCTGGCGCAGTTGGGTAACCGGGTGCAACACGCGCTGCGCGCCTTCACACCGCGCGACCAAAAAGCGGTCAAAGCCGCTGCAGACACCATGCGCGGCAACGCCGGGCTGGACGTGGCCGCCGCCATAACCGAACTGGCCGTGGGCGAAGCCCTGGTGAGCCTGCTGGACGAAAAGGGGCGCCCCTGCCCCACCGAACGCGCCTATGTGCTGCCCCCGGCCAGCCAGATCGGGCCTGTCAGCCCGGACCAGCGCGCTAATTTGCAAGCCCAATCCATTGTTGCCGGCGTCTATGAAAAAACCATAGACCGCGCCTCAGCCTTTGAAGAGCTCAAGGGCCAAGCGGCCACGCAAGCCCAGGCCGACAAAGAGGCGCGGGCTGCGGCGCCTGCCCCCAACGCACCTGAAGCACCGCCGGAGCGCGGCCTGCTAGATGGTTTGGGCGACCTCATGGGCGGCGGACGCGGGCGCAGCCGCGCCAGTGTTGGCGAACAGCTTATAAAAAGCGCCGCCAGCTCGATTGGCCGCGAAGTGGGTCGGCAAATCATCCGGGGGGTGCTGGGCAGTATCTTGGGGGGGGGCCGCCGCTAAGCCAGCGCCAGCCGCGCGGCCATTAGCGTGGCAGATCGCCCACAGCATGGCCCGCCTCATGCACCAGCCAGTCCTTTAAGGCCATGACGTCGTGGCGCGCCCGTCCGGCGCGGGAGGCCACGATGTACATCGGCTGGTCGGTGGTCACGGTCTGCGCAATGGGACGCACCAAGCGTCCCTGCGCGATCAAGGGCTCCACGATATGGCGCCAGCCCAGGGCTAAGCCCTGACCCTCCAGCGCTGCTTGCAACACAATGGAGTAGTCATTGAAGGTCAGCGATTTAGCGGCACGTGCTGCGCTGACGCCAAAATGCGCAAGCCACAAAGACCAATCCAGGCGCGGGCGGTAACGCTCTTCCAAATGCAGCAATGTGCTGTTGGCCACATCCTGAGGCGTTTGCAACTGGGGATGCAAAGCCAAGAAAGCCGGGCTGCACACCGCAAACACCTCTTCGTCCACAAAGCGCCAACGCGCATGTTGCGCAAACTCGCCGCTACCCAGCGTGATGGCCAGGTCAATACGCTCGCGCTCCAAGTCCAGGTCGATATCGGTGGTGATGCAACGCAACTCAATACCCGGATGCTGCTGCTTAAAACGGGCAATCCGTGGCATCAGCCACCAGGTGGCGGTGGCGGTGGAAACTGCCAATGTGACTTGGTGCCCCAGCGTCATGGCGCGCACTTCACGCAAAGCCTGGTCCATCAGGGTCAAGCCCAAGGCCACCTGTTCAAGCAGGTAGCGTCCGGCCTCGGTGAGTTCCACACCCTTATGGCGGCGGGCAAACAGCACCACACCCAAGTCGTCCTCCAGCAGGCGAATCGCATGGCTCACCGCGGGTTGCCCGACCGCAAGCTCCTGCGCCGCCTTGGTAAAGCTGCCGGTCCGGGCTGCCGCCTCGAAGGTGATCAGGTTGCCCATGGCGGGCTGGTCAAAGCGTTTTTGCATCGATTAAATGAATGGATTGGATGAATAGCCCATCGGGTCACAAAACTATATTTTCACTCTATTATCGGTAACAGCTTGCAATCGAAAAGCAGCATATCTGGAGATCAAAGACATGAGTGAATCTGATACCCAAGACCGGCCCGGCACCATCGCGGCACCACCCGCCCGCGCCAACCGCCGCGTAGGCGGACGCGAACGGCGCGACCCGAACGCCCGGCCCACGGGCCCGGCCTATATCAAACGCATCATCCCCACTTACGAAGTGCTGGGCGAAGAAAGCCTGCTCCAAATCGAAGCCACAGCCGACCGCATCCTGGCCGAGGTCGGCCTGGACATTCGTGATGACGACGAAGCGCTCGCGCTGTTCAAAAAATCCGGCGCCAAGGTCGATGGCATGCGCGTGCGCTTTGAACCAGGGCATTTGCAAGAGGTGCTTAAAACCGCGCCGGCCCAGTTCACCCAGCATGCCCGCAACCCAGCGCACAGCGTGCCCATTGGCGGCAAGAATATCGTTTTCTCGCCGGCCTATGGCTCGCCCTTTGTGATGGACCTGGACCGGGGGCGGCGCTACGGCACCATCGAAGATTTTCAAAACTTTATCAAGCTGGCCTATAGCAGCCCTTGGTTGCACCACAGCGGCGGCACGGTGTGCGAACCCACCGATGTACCCGTGAACAAGCGACATCTAGACATGGTGTATTCGCATATGCGCTATTCGGACAAGGCCTATATGGGCTCCATTACCTCCGAACAGCGTGCCGAAGATTCGATTGCCATGAGCCGGATATTGTTCGGCGAGAAGTTTGTTGATGAAAACTGCGTTGTTCTGGGCAATGTGAATGTGAATTCACCCTTGCTGTGGGACGGCACCATGACCAAGGCGGCTCGAGCCTATGCGCGTGCCAACCAGGCGGCGGTGATCGTGCCCTTTATCTTGGGCGGTGCCATGGGGCCGGTGACCAATGCCGGTGCGATTGCCCAAGCGCATGCCGAAACCATGGTCGGCTGCGCGCTCACGCAATTGGAGCGGCCTGGCGCGCCGGTGATTTATGGTAACTTTTTGTCCAGCATGTCGCTGCGCTCGGGTTCGCCCACCTTTGGCACGCCCGAGCCGGCCATAGGCTCTATGGTGGTGGGCCAGTTGGCGCGCCGCTTAAACCTGCCGCTGCGCTGCGCCGGGTCATTTACCACCTCCAAACTGCCCGACGGTCAGGCCATGCAAGAGAGCGTGATGTCTATGCTCTCGGCCATCCATTGCGGCGCCAATTTCATACTGCATGCGGCCGGCTTTTTGGACGGGCTCTTGTCCATGAGTTATGAAAAATTCATGATGGACGCCGACTTTTGCGGCGCGCTGCATAGCTATGTGAACGGCGTCACGGTTGACGAAAACTCCCTGGCCATGAGCGCTTTTCAGGGCGTAACACCCGGCGGCCATTACCTGGGCAGCGCGCACACCATGGCCAACTACACCACCGCGTTTTTTGACTCCAGCATTTCCGACGACACGCCGTTTGAAACCTGGACCGAAGCGGGCCAAAGCGACTCGGCCACCCGCGCCAACAAACGCTGGAAACAGTCGCTGGCCGAATACGTGGCGCCACCCATGGACGAAGCGGTGGACGAAGCTCTGCGCGATTTCATAGACCGCACCAAAGCGTCTATGCCGGACCAGTGGTATTAATGCTTCACGCCGAGCCCGCCATGAACAGCACCCTATCCAAAGACCCCCTGCTCCAGCCGTTTCAGCTTAAGCATCTGCGCCTGAAAAACCGGCTGATGATTACCTCGCACGAGCCGGCCTACCCCGAAGACGGCATGCCCAAAGCCAAGTACCGCGCCTACCATGTGGAGCGCGCCAAGGCCGGTATCGCGCTGACCATGACCGCCGGTTCGGCCGCCGTCTCACGCGACAGCCCGCCGGTGTTTAACAACATCTTGGCCTACAAAGACGAGGTCGTGCCCTGGATGCGCGACCTGACCGACGCCTGCCACGAACACGGCGCCGCCGTGATGATTCAGATTACCCACTTGGGCCGGCGCACCAGCTGGTCCAAAGCGGACTGGTTACCCGTGGTTTCTCCTTCGCACGCGCGGGAGGCCTCGCACCGCGCCTTCCCCAAAAAGATGGAAGATTGGGACATCGACCGCATCATCCGCGACTATGCCGACGCCGCCGAACGCATGCACGCAGCCGGGGTCGATGGCCTGGAGCTCGAGGCCTATGGGCATTTGATCGACCAGTTTTGGTCGCCCTCCACCAACACCCTGGACGCGCCCTTTGGCGGCGCATTAGAAAACCGCGTGCGCTTTGCCATGGAAGTGGTGCGCGCCATTCGCAAGCGCGTGGGGCCAGAATTCATTTTGGGGGTACGCGGCGTGGCGGACGAAGTGCGGCCCGGCGGCATCAGCCTTGAAGATGGCATAGGCATTGCGCGCTACCTGGCCAACTCGGGCATGGTGGATTTTTTGAACATCATCCGCGGCCATATCGACACCGACGCCGGCCTCACCGATGTGATTCCGGTGCAAGGCATGGCCAGCGCGCCGCACCTGGACTTTGCCGCCAGCTTGCGCGAGCACGTGAGCGTGCCTATCTTCCACGCCGCCAAGATTCAGGACGTGAACACCGCGCGCCATGCGATTGCCAGCGGCAAGCTGGACATGGTGGGCATGACGCGGGCGCACATGGCGGACCCGCACATCATGCGCAAAATTATGGAAGGGCGCGAAGACACGATTCGCCCTTGTGTGGGCGGCAACTTTTGCCTTGACCGCATTTACGCCGGTGGCGAAGCCTATTGCATCCACAATCCGTCCACCGGGCGCGAACTGACGCTGCCACATGCGATTGAGCCTGCGTCTGCAAAGCGCAAAGTGCTAATCGTCGGCGCTGGGCCTGCGGGCCTGGAAGCGGCGCGGGTGAGCGCCGAGCGTGGACACACGGTAACAGTACTAGAGGCCGCGCCCAAGCCCGGCGGGCAAATTCGCCTGACCGCGGTCAGCCCGCGTCGGCGCGAGATGCTCAGCATCATCGACTGGCGTATGGCGCGTTGCGAAGAGCGCGGCGTGACTTTTCGTTTCAACACCCTGGCCGACGAAGCCACGGTGCTGGCCGAAAACCCCGACGTAGTCATCATCGCCACCGGCGGCATGCCGCATACCGAGGTGCTGCACAGCGGTAATGAATGGGTGGCCTCCACCTGGGACATCCTGAGCGGCGAAGTGGCGCCGGGCAAAAACGTATTGCTGTTTGACGACGCGGGTGACCACCCTGCCCTGCAAGCGGCCGAAGTGATTGCCAAAAGCGGCGCGCGGCTGGAAATCATGACGCCAGACCGCAGCTTTGCCCCCGAGGTGATGGCCATGAACCTGGTGCCCTATATGCGCAGCCTGCAAAAACTGGACGTGACCTTTACAGTGACCTTCCGGCTGCTGTCGGTAGAGCGCTGCGCCGAGGGCCTCAAAGCCGTGGTCGGCAGCGATTACGGCGGCGTGCACAAAGAGCGCATCGTGGACCAGGTGATCGTCAACCACGGCACGCTACCGCTGGACGATTTGTACTTTACGCTTAAAGCCCACTCCAGCAATTTGGGCGCTACCGACTATGCGGCGCTGACGGCGCTGCAGCCGCAAACCCTAAGGCCCAATCCGGCGGGCAAGTTTCAGCTATTTCGCATCGGAGACGCAGTGGCGGCGCGCAACACGCATGCGGCGGTGCTGGACGGTTTGCGCGTGGCGCGGGTGCTTTGAATATCGCGATCCGGCTGAATGAATTAGACCCGCAATCCCACCGCCTCCCGAGCCAGCGTGGTGATGCGTGCCCAGTCGCCTTGCGCCAACGCATCAGCGGGCACCAGCCACGAGCCGCCTACGCACAGCACATTAGGTAAAGCCAAAAAGTCGCGGGCGTTTTGCAGACTGATGCCGCCGGTTGGGCAAAACTTCACGTCAAAGAAGGGGCCGCTCCAGGCTTTGAGCATGGCGCTGCCACCCGCTTGCATGGCGGGGAAAAATTTAAGCGCACTAAAACCATCTTCTTGCGCCGCCATGATTTCACCGCCGGTAGCCACGCCGGGCAGCAAAGGCAGACCTAAGTCGCGGCAGGCTGCGCCCAGCGCGCTGGTGTAGCCGGGGCTGACCGCAAAGCGCGCACCCGCGCTCTTAGCTGCCTGCGCATCGGCTTTGGAGCGCAAAGTACCGGCACCGACCACCGCGTCGGGTACCGCTCTGGCAATCGCCTCGATGCAGGCCAGCGCTTGCGGGGTGCGCAGCGTCACTTCCAGCATGCGTATGCCGCCTTCCACCAAGGCGCGCGCCATGGGCACCGCATGGGCCACATCGCTCAGCACAATGACAGGAATCACCGGCGCGTCTTGCATCACTTGCAAGGAAGTTAAAGTTGCTTGCGTCATATCCGTATCCCGTAAAAAGTTAAAGCCAGCTGCAAGCGCCCTGCTCAGCCGCCAGTGCATTGCGCCGCATACCGGCAAAGAGTTCGCGGCCCATGCCGATGCCATTGGCCACTTGCAGCGCCGTGGGCATGGTGGCGGTGGGCCGCGCTTCCCATTGTGCGGCGTCCACCAGCACTTCTAAGCTGCCGCGCACGGCGTCCACGCGGATGATGTCGCCGTCCTGCACCTTGGCCAGTGGGCCACCAGCTGCCGCCTCGGGCGATACATGGATGGCAGCAGGCACATTACCCGATGCGCCGCTCATGCGTCCGTCGGTCACCAAGGCCACTTCAAAGCCTTTGTTTTGCAAAATAGCCAAGGGAGGCGTGAGCTTGTGCAGCTCGGGCATGCCATTGGCTTGCGGGCCTTGCCAGCGCACCACGCATACGATGTCGCGGTCTAGCTCGCCCGCCTTAAAAGCTAGCTGCAACTCTTCTTGCGAGGCAAACACACGGCAAGGTGCTTGCACGATGTGGCGCTCTTCGGGTACCGACGACACTTTCATCACACTGCGCCCCAGCTTGCCTTGCAAAAGCTTGAGGCCGCCACTGGCACTAAACGGTTCAGCAGCAGGCCGCACCACCGACAGGTCGCCACTGCCACCGGCCTCGCGCCAGGCCAGTGCGCCCTGGGCATCCGCTTGGGCAATAAGGGTAAATTCCCGCAAACCGCCGGGCCGCACCGTCAGCACGTCGGCATGCAGCAAACCTGCGTCCAGCAGTTCGCGGATCACGAAACCGGGGCCGCCAGCCGCCTGAAATTGGTTCACATCGGCGCTACCATTGGGATAGACGCGGGTGAGCGTTGGCACGACATCGGACAGCGCAGAAAAATCGTCCCAATCGATCACGATGCCTGCCGCCCGGGCTACGGCCACCCAGTGAATTAAATGGTTGGTAGAGCCACCGGTGGCGAGCAAAGCGACCATTGCGTTGACGATGCAGCGCTCATCCACTACCCGGCCAATCGGCGGGCAGGCATGGCTTTCCGATAGGCCCTGGCTGTGACCGAGTACGGTACGCGCAGCCTCGCGGGTTAGTTGCTCGCGCAAGCTAGCACCGGGGTTCACAAATGCGGTACCCGGCACATGCAAGCCCATAGCTTCGAGCAGCATTTGGTTGCTATTGGCGGTGCCGTAAAAGGTGCAGGTACCTTCGCCATGGTAGGCGGCAGACTCGGCTTGCAGCAGCTCCGCGCGACCCACCAGCCCCAGCGCGGCTTGTTCACGCACCTTGGCTTTGTCTTTATTGGGCAAGCCCGAAGTCATGGGCCCCGCAGGTACAAACACCGTGGGCAAATGCCCGAAGTGCAAAGCGCCGATAAGAAGGCCGGGAACAATCTTGTCGCACACGCCCAGCATGAGCGCGCAATCAAACATATCGTGGCTGAGCGACACTGCTGTGGCCATGGCAATCGCATCGCGCGAGAACAGGCTCAGTTCCATGCCAGCCGTACCCTGGGTCACTCCGTCGCACATCGCCGGCACGCCCCCAGCCACCTGCGCGGTAGCGCCCCACTGGCGGGCCTCGTGCTTGACGATGTCAGGGTAATGATGCAAAGGCGCGTGGGCCGAGAGCATGTCGTTATAGGCGTTGATGATGGCGATATTGGGAGCGCGCTGGCCCACCACTTGCACCTTGTCCAAGGCACTGGCGCGGCGCTTGTCGGCGGGTTCCATGGCGGCAAAGGCATGCGCCACATTGGCGCAACCCATGCGCTGCGCACCGGGCGGACGCTGGGCCATGGCATCGACCTGGGCCAGGTAAGCACTGCGCGTGGGGGCGCTGCGGGCGATGATGCTGTCGGTGACGGATTGGATACGGGGATGGAGGGGCATAGCGGATGATGTAACAAGGTTGTGTAACAAAATTACATAATCGATGGTAACGCAGATTTTTTCTCTAATTGGGTAAAAAATTACCGCAGAGTTACCAAACTTTTTCCTGCGGGGCTGTGCTTGTCCTCCGTTGTCTTGTCCCCCGCTTCCCCCCCGCCCCTTCACCCCCGCCGGGGTGAAGGGGAGCTGGAATACCCAATTTGGTTTTTTTGATTTGGAGAGGTGTTTTTGAATCGGGGCGTTGCGAGGCGGGTTTGTTTGTCCAGATTGGGAAGCGATGCGGTCGTAGTTAATGGATTGGGGATTGGGGATTAGGGATTGGGGATTGGGGCTTGGCGCGGCTGCGGCTGCGGCTATGGTTTTGCTTGCTGTGGCAGGTGCGACCGCGATGGCGCGCGCAACGCGCCAAGATTCGTGTGCAAGGTGAGCGAAGCGAACGAGCACACGCGGTATTCGGGCCCCTTCTGCCACTGGCCGTGCTGAGCAACGCAGCGGCGACCGGATCAGGGTGGGCGCTTGTCTGAGCGCAGCGAGTTTGCGCACGACCCCGGGCGACGCGAGTAGCGCAAGGTACCCCGAAGGGGCACGGCCTTTGGCTCGCCTTTTCTTTGGTTACTTTCTTTTGGCGAAGCAAAAGAAAGTAACTCGGCCTTCAAGGCCGAAAACGGTATGCCAAAAGCCCCTTCGTATACTGCCAACATGACTTCCATCGCCGATTTACGTAAAAGCTACGAACGCGCTGAGCTGGATGAAAGCGCGTCGCACTCCGATCCGCTGATGCAGTTCGACCAATGGCTCAACGAAGCCATTGCCGCCCAGTTGCCCGAGCCCAACGCCATGACGCTGGCCACCGTGGGCAGCGACTTGCGGCCCTCGACGCGGGTGGTGCTAATCAAAGGCTACGACGCGCAAGGCATTGTCTGGTACACCAATTTTGAAAGCCGCAAGGGCAAGGAGCTAGCCGGCAACCCATTTGCCGCGCTGCAATTTCATTGGGTGGAGTTGGAGCGCGTGGTGCGCATCGAAGGCCGGGTGGAAAAAGTCAGCGACGCCGACGCTGACGCCTACTTTGCCAGCCGCCCTCTCGATTCACGCATCGGCGCCTGGGCGTCGCCGCAAAGCCAAGTCATTAGCGGGCGTGGCGTGCTGGTCGCCAATGCCGCCAAATACGCTGCGCAGTTTTTGCTGAATCCGCCGCGCCCGCCGCATTGGGGGGGCTATCGCCTGCGGCCTGATAACTGGCAGTTTTGGCAGGGGCGCAAAAGCCGCTTGCATGACCGCTTGCAATACCGCCTTGCCGATGGCATGAGCGGTCCTTGGGTTCGCGAACGCCTGGCACCGTGAGCGGCAACACAGTCACCCTCTGCATGGGCCTCAGCGCTGACGTCTCACACCTGCAGTGTCTTCACTGAAACCCCATCCCACATGCCCCGTTTTGCCGCTAATCTTTCCATGCTCTACAACGAGCATGCTTTTCTGGACCGCTTTGCCGCTGCCGCGCAAGACGGTTTTAACGCAGTGGAATATTTGTTCCCTTACGCATTTAAGGCCCAAGACCTGCATGCGCGTTTGCAAGATAACGGTTTACAGCAAATACTGTTCAACGCACCACCCGGCGATTGGGATGCAGGCGAGCGCGGCATCGCCTGCCTGCCTGGACGCGAAGCCGAGTTTCGCGCGGGCTTTATCAAGGCCTTGGACTACGCCACTACCCTGTCCTGCTCGCGCGTGCACGTGATGGCCGGTATTGCACAGCGTACTGCCGATCTGCAAGTGCTGCAAAAAACCTACGAAGCGAATTTGCATTGGGCTGCTGAGGCTGCACGTACTGCAGTCGTGGATGTGCTGATAGAGCCCATCAACACCCGCGACATGCCCGGCTATTTTCTGAACCATCAGGAGGCGGCGCACCACATCGTGCAGCGACTAGGCGCGCCCAATGTCAAAGTTCAGTTCGACCTCTACCACTGCCAGGTCATGGAAGGCGATGTGGCCAGCAAGATCCGCCACTACCTGCCCACGGGCCGCGTCGGCCACATACAAATCGCAGGCGTCCCCGAGCGCCAGGAGCCTTCAGTGGGTGAATTGAATTACGACTTTCTATGTGAAGTCATCGACGCCGTGTCCGCGCAATGCGGCTGGGATGGCTGGATAGGCTGCGAATACCGGCCCGCACGCGGTGTGACGGCCGGCGGCACATCGCAAGGATTGGCTTGGCTGCGCGCATGGAGACAATTGCATGGGTAGTCGCCGGTGCGCTCAGTACAAGCCCCGCCTTAACTATCAGCGGCGTACCGAAGTCGAGGCAGCGATTAGTTGACGCATATCAATACCGCTGCAAACGCTTAGCCTTACATTAAGTGCCTTACCGATTGCTTAGAAAGAAGGACCCTATGAGTACCGAAAGTGCAGCCCAAAGAGCCCGCGTCATGCAGGATATTGAACTCACCATCAAAGACGCCGAAGCCTTGCTGCGTATGACGGCCCATGAAGTGGGCGACGAAGCCGCCCAGGTGCGCGCCCGCGTACAAGAGCGCTTGCAGCGGGCCACACAGGAGTTGCATGACTTCAAAGAAGCCGCCATCCAAAGCACCAAAGAAGCCGCCCAAGCGACAGAGGCCTATGTGCAGGATCACCCTTGGAAGTCGCTAGGGATCGCCGCTGCGGCGGGCTTGGTCATCGGTTTGCTGATTAGCCGCCGCTGAGCATTTGCAACCATGAGCGAGTTACCAGGCGCCGGATTCCTGGGCAGCGTGCGCCAGTTGTTCGCTACGCTGCTGGAAACCCTGCACGTCAGGCTGGAGCTTCTGGGCACCGAGCTGGAACAGGAAAAGCGGCGTGTGTTCTCGGCCTTGGTGTTGGCTGCTGTTGCCATCGTATGCCTGGCGCTGGGATTGGTAATGGTCAGCGTGCTGGTTTTGCTGATTTTTTGGGATAGCTACCGCCTAGGGGCCGCATGCACGCTGGCCTTGTTGTATGGCGGCGGCGCAGCGTATTTGCTGCTCCGTGCCAAGCAAAAACTCAGCGCACCCTCGGGCCTGTTTGAACACAGCTTGGCCGAACTACGACGCGACCGCGCGAAGGACTAGGCGACCATGGTGGCCCCGAGTCCCTCGCGCGATGCGCAATTGCTGGAGCGCCAAAACGCGCTGCGCGCCCAAAGTGCCCTGCTGCGCCAACGTGCGCGGCACCAAACTGCTGCGGTGTTGGCGCCACTAGCGCAAGTGCAACACAGCATGAAATGGATACACCAAGCCATGCCACGCAATGCACTGTGGGCATTGGGCGCTGGCAGCCTGTTATTTGGAAAAACCCGCGCTTGGGGCCTCAAGGCGTTGCGCTTGTTGCGCCTTTGGCGCTCGTTAAGCGCTTGGTTTAAGCGCTAAGGCACTGAAGGGAAAATGCGCATAGCGCAATGACCGGGCGCTAAGCAAAAAGCTACGGTCAGGCCTATTTCACAAAAGGTTTTATTTAACCGCTATCGCGTCCGTCATGCGGTAGTACATGCCATAGGGATCGTCGGCCAGCACCACGAATTTTCCCTCCACCACCACCGGCTCCATGGAATAGCGCACCGGAGTTTTGGTCGTCACCTCCACCATGCTCTCCGGCCCGCCGGGCAAGCAAAAAGAACACGTTAACGGCACCGAACTGATCAAAAAATGGCGCTGCTTTTCGCCGGGGTCCAGCGGCATCATGAAGCCTTGGATACGCTGGGTTTTCTGGTTCAAACCTTGTTGCGCGGCGCCAAATACAGGCAGGATACGGTTCTTCACCGTTTTCGTTTTCACATCGGTCAGAACCGACCAAGGCAGCACATCGGCACGCGGCTGCAAAGGTGCAAACGGGCTGTTCGCCCCATGCTCCCCCGCACCCGTTCCCATAGGCACGGGTAAAGCCTGGGTAGGTGCGCTTGGGGTCGATGCGCCGCTTGCGGGCGGCGATTGCGCATGCGCGGCGCCCACGGACATCATCGCCACCCAGGCGACGCAAGCCGCCCATACAGAACGCTTCCAAACCACCGTACACATACATACTCCTTGACCGAAGCCCACTGCGCCGAATGTAAAAAAACTTTAATGCTGGTGCTTCATGCCGCACATTTTGCCGATGGCCAGACCTTTGCATGCGGCTTTTAGCTCCGCTTCGCAAACCTCTTCCTTTTTGCCGGCCTCCAAACATTTGGCAGCGCCTTCGTGGGCGGCTGCCATCGCACGGTGGCGGGTGATATCTTCCTGGCGTTCTTTGTCGCCGTGTTTATCCGCAGCAAAAGCCATCATGCAGCATAAAGCCAGCGTACTCAGCACTAATTTTTTCATGGTTTATCCCTTGGATTGAAGTAATTGCAAAACATCGCTGCGGTAGGCTTGCCACACCGGCAGCACTGCAGCGCACAGGGCCACCACCGCCGCCAGCGCAGGTACCACCCACAAGGTATTAGGCCATAACAAACCGGTGGCCATTAACTGGCTTTGCAAACCCAGCACCCAGCCCAAGCCCAGAACAAAAGCCTGCCCTAAGGCCAAACCGCATAGCGCAGACAGTAGCGCCAGCCATAGCGCTTCTGTCATTAACAAAACACTGATGCGGCCAGCCGGTGCGCCCAACATGCGCAGCAAGGCCAAGTCGCCCTGGCGCTCACGCACCGCATTCCACAAAGCGATAAACACACTCAAGCCCGCCGTGACCAACAGCATGCCGGCAAAGGCACGCAATACATCCGTGCCCAATCCCAGCATATGCAAAAGGCGGGTTACTTCCAGGGCCGGTGCCGCTGCTTGCATGTCGGTCGTGGTATTTACCCAACGCGGGAAAGTCACAGCCGCCAAGGGGCTGGTGTAGCGCACCAGTGCCATGGTGACTTCACGATCATCTTCCAGCGCCTGGCGGTCTTCTTCGTCCACTCCTTGCGCGCTTTCATGCACTTTCCAAACCGAAGCCGTGTCGGTAATGATGAGGCGGTCTATCACGCCCCCCTGCGCGGCCAGTACGCCCACCACGGTAAAGGCCTGGTCGCCATGGGCATGGCCGCCAGCGCCCAAGCCGTGCGAGCCCGCAAATTGTTGCCCAAGTTGCAGGCCTAAAGTGCGCGCGACAGTGGCGCCCAACACCACTTGCATAGGCGCGTCCCAGACGCGGCCTTGTGCCAGCGTGGCTTGGTAGTGCGTGAGGTAGGCTGGCGATGTGCCAACAATGCGGTAACCCTGCAAGTTGTCGCCCAGGCTGATGGGAATGACTTCGGCCACCAAGGGATTTTTCTTGAGTGCATTGACCGCGGCCAAGGGCACGTTGCCCGGCGGCACATCCAAGTGCAGCACGCCAGACAAAATCAATTGCATCGGGCTGCCCTTGGCACCGACGACCGCATCGATACCGGCCAGATCGCGCTCAAACGCCCGCTCGACATGGTGCGATACCAGCAACAAGAAAGTGATCGATCCCAAACCCAAACTCAAAAGCAGCACATTGAGCAGTGCAGCCATTGGGCGCGCCCACACATAGCGCCAAGCGAAGGCCAAGGTGATCATGCCCACGCGCTCCCCTGCGCCGTGCCAGATCCTTTGGGGGGTAATGCAGGCGCTAGGTGCAACAAGATGGGCGGCTCTTCCATGCAGGACGCCAGTGCCTGCGCGACGCGTGCATCATGCGTGGCGATAACCAAGGTGGCGCCATGTTGCACTGCGGCTTGCACCAGCAATTGCACTGCGTCTTGCGCCGCAGCGTCATCCAAGCTGGCGGTGGGCTCGTCTGCCAAGATGAGGCGGGGCTGCATCAAGACCGCGCGCGCCAAAGCTACGCGCTGCGCTTGGCCGCCGGACAGTTGCGAGGGAAGACGCTGCGCTAAATCGGCCACGCCCAGCTGCGCCAAGACCTGCTGCACCCGCTGTGCATCCACGGGCATGCCTGCGGCCCAAAAAGCTACTTCTAGGTTGTGTTGTACCGTCAAGGCAGCGCTTAAGTGCAGTTTCTGCGGTAGAAAACCGATCTGGCGCGCGCGCCAGGCATCGGCGCTGCGGCGGGCCAAGGTGCCCAAGTCCTGCCCCGCCACCGTGAGGCTGCCTTGTTGGGGTTGGACGAGTGCGGCCAGCAAGGCCAACCAGGTGGATTTGCCGCTGCCCGAAGGGCCGCTCAGTAGCAGCACGGACCCCTGCGCCACCGCCACATCGGGAAATACCAGGCGCTGGCCTGCGCCATACGCGAATTGCAATCGCCGACTTTGAATCATGGAGCGCTTCGTCGCCACGCAGGCCGTGCGCACCTGCGGCGAATTGAGCGTGGCGCGGCGCCATACATCAAGGTATGCCTGCTCATAGCGTGGCAATGGAAGGCCATACTCAAGGCTTAGCTAGGCGGGCAAAGGTTTTGCGGAACTTGGCCACCTTGGGCGCAGCCACCGCCAGGCAATACCCCTGGCCTGGGTTTTTGGCAAAAAAATTCTGGTGGTATTCCTCGGCACGGGCGTAGTTGGACAGCATCTGTACCTCCGTGACGAGGGGCTTTTCAAAATCGCCGGACGCCTGAAGCGACTGAACGAAAGCCTGCGCCGCTTGGAATTGCTCCGGCGAGGTGCAGTAAATGCCGCTGCGGTACTGGGTGCCCACGTCGTGCCCTTGGCGATTGAGCGTGGTCGGGTCGTGAATCAGGAAAAATATTTCGAGAATTTCCGCCAGGCTAATAGTGTCCGGGTCGAACGCTAGGCGTACCACTTCATTGTGTCCGCTGGTTCCGGTGCAGACCATCTCGTAGGTGGGGTTGGCCGCTTGGCCGTTGCTATAGCCAGACTCCACTTGCGTGACGCCGCGCACCTGTAAAAACACCGATTCAGTACACCAAAAGCAACCACCCCCCAGAACCAGCGATTGCGTGACAATGGACATACAACGATCTCCTTTTTCGGGCTGTAAAAAGGAGTGAGCATAAGCGGATTGTGTGGTGACCTGGTAAACCATGCAGCCGCTTTCGCAACCGAGAAATAAGTGATGCGCTTGACAAGATGACAGGCAAGTCAAAGGCATCGGATACACTAATAACTCTTCGGTCATTAAAAATGTCGCCCCACGAATCCCCTGCTTCAACACCCATCGCCGTAGCGCCCAAGCGAGAGCGACGCAAACAAGCGCGCCCCGGCGAGTTGCTGGAGGCGGCCTTGCATGTTTTTGTCGACCAGGGTTTTGGCGCCGCCAAGGTGGAAGACATCGCCAGTCGGGCCGGTGTGTCCAAGGGGACGCTATTTTTGTATTTCGCCAGCAAAGAGGAATTATTCAAGGCCGTCGTACGCGACACCATTGTGGGCCAGTTATCGCAATTTCAGGTGGCCGTGGATACCTTCGAAGGCCCGACCCCCGAGTTGATGCGCACGATGGTGCATGCCTGGTGGCAGCGCTCCCACGCCAACGGCAGCACCGGCATCGCCAAGTTGATGCTCAGCGAGGGCAAGCATTTCCCGGAATTGGCCAACTTTTACCGCACTGAGGTCATCGACCCGGCCCGCGCCCTGATCGCTCGCTTGCTGGCGCGCGGCCTTGCCCGTGGTGAATTTCGTGCCATCGACCCGACATATGGGCCCTATACCCTTCTGTCTTCCATGATTTTTCTGGCTTTATGGCACCATGCGCCGGGTTTGCGTAGCCCGCAAGACGGCCCTCCATCAGCCCAGGCCTACCTGGAAACGCTCTTGGACGCCTATCTGGGCGGGGTGCTGGTGCGCCAAACATAAGCCCTACCCATCGACAACTGAAGTGACTATGAAAACGAAATTAATTTGGATGGTGCTCGCCGTGGCCCTGGCAGTGGCTTTGGGAGCGTTCCAATGGCAGCGTACCCGCCAGAAGCCGGCCAGCCCCAACGAGGCCCCAGCGACCGGGACCACGTTGCCTGGATCTGTATCCGATGGCATGGCCAAAGCTCCACCCTTGGTAGCCCTGAGCAGCACAGACATCGTCACCGTTGAGACGGCCACTTTGGAACAGGTACTTCCCATTTCCGGTCCGGTAAAGGCAATCCATTCAGCCTTTGTCAAAGCCCGGGTAGCTGGTGAATTGCAGGATTTTCTGGTGCGCGAAGGCGACTATGTGAAAGCCGGTCAGGTCATCGCACGCGTCGACAACACCGAATACCAGGCGCGCTTGCGTCAGGCGCAACAACAAGCCCAATCGGCCAAGGCGCAAGTGGATATCGCCCAACGCACCTATGACAACAATCGCTCGCTGGTAGACCAAGGCTTTATTTCCAAAACCGCCCTGGAGATTTCAGCTTCCAATTTAGTGGCCAGCCAGGCCAGCTACCAGGCCGCTCAATCAGGGGCGGAAGTCTTGCAAAAGGCACTGGACGATGCGGTCATGCGTGCGCCGATTACCGGACAGGTTTCGCAGCGCCTAGCGCAAAACGGCGAGCGTGTGGCCGTGGATGCACGCCTTGTCGAAATCGTAGATTTAGGACAAATGGAGTTGGAGGCCAGCCTGAGCGCCGAAGACGCATCGCGCGTGCGCCTCGGTCAAAGCGCACAAATCGCCATGGAGGGCAGCGACCAAAGCGTCACGGCCAAAGTGGTGCGCGTCAACCCTAACACCAGTGCAGGTAGCCGCGCCGTCGTGGTCTACCTCGCATTGGCTACGCATCCGCTGCTGCGCCAAGGTCTGTTTGTACAGGGTGGCTTGTCCTTGGGCAGCCGGACCAGCACGGCCTTACCCATTACTGCGGTGCGCACGGATAAGCCGGTTACGTATGTGCAAATCATTGTGGGTGACAAGGTGGAGCATCAACCGGTGGTCACCGGCTTCATTGGCGATGTCAAGGGCCAAGCCATGGTGGAAATTATTGGGCTGCCACCGGGTACCCGGGCACTCACAGGCAACGCCGGTACGCTACTGGCAGGAACACCTGTCAGCGTCAAGCCAGCGGGCAATTAATCTATGTGGTTTACGCGTATCAGCCTGCACAACCCGGTGCTGGCCACGATGATGATGGTCGCCTTAGTGGTGTTGGGCCTGTTTTCTATGCAGCGGCTCAAGGTCGATCAGTTCCCTAATATCGACTTCCCCACCGTAGTCGTCATTACCGACTACCCCGGCGCAGCCCCCGAGATTGTGGAAAGCGAAGTTTCTAAAAAAATAGAAGAGGCAGTCAACTCGATTGCCGGCATCAGCTCACTGACCTCGCGTAGCTACGAAGGCCAATCGGTGGTCATCATCAGCTTTGACCTGACCATGGATGGGCGCAAATCGGCCGACGATGTGCGCGAGAAAGTAGCCTCTGTCAAACCGTTGCTGCGCGCCGAAGTGAAAGAGCCGCGCGTGCTGCGCTTTGACCCGTCGGCCAAAGCCATCTGGTCCGTGGCGGTCTTGCCCGACGGCAAAGGCCCCGCGCTCAGCGCCGTAGAGCTAACCAACTGGGCCGAGCAGGTGTTTAAGAAGCGCCTGGAAAACGTGCCCGGCGTGGGCTCGGCCACCGTAGTGGGCGGCACCAAGCGCGAGATCAATATCTACCTCAACCCGCAGGCCATGGAAGCCTTCGGCATTACGCCCGACCAGGTCGTAAGCGCTGTGCGCAATGACAACCAAGACCTGCCCCTGGGCAGCATCCGCTCGCTGGAACAAGAGCGGGTGATTCAAGTCTCGGGGCGTGTACAACGGCCCGAGGATTTTGGCAACATCATCGTCGCTCGAAAAAATGGGGCGCCGGTGCGCGTGAGCCAAATCGCACAACTCAAAGACGGTGCGCAGGAAGTGGAAAACCTGGCCCTTTACAACGGACAGCGGACCTTGCTGTTATCGGTACAAAAATCCCAGGACGACAACACGATTGCCGTCGTCGATGGCCTGGAAAAAACCTTGGCTGAAGTGCGCAAGCAATTACCTGCGGGCATCCGCTTGGAAACGATTGCCGATGGCTCACGGCAAATCCGCGTGTCGGTGGACAACGTGAACCGCACGCTGATTGAAGGCGCGGTACTCACGGTTTTGATTGTGTTTTTGTTTCTCAATTCCTGGCGCTCGACCATCATCACCGGCCTGACACTGCCCATCGCCCTGATTGGCACGTTTTTGTTCATGTATATGCTGGGCTTTACCATCAACATGATCAGCATGATGGCGCTCAGTTTGTGCGTGGGTTTGTTGATTGACGATGCCATCGTGGTGCGCGAAAACATCGTGCGCCATATCCAAATGGGCAAAACGCCTTTTCAAGCCGCGATGGATGGCACGCAAGAAATTGGCTTGGCGGTGCTGGCCACCACGCTGTCTATCGTGGCGGTGTTTTTACCGATTGGTTTTATGGCCGGCATCATCGGCAAGTTCTTTCATGAATTCGGTCTGACGATTGTGGTGGCGGTGCTGATCTCTATGTTCGTCAGCTTCACGCTAGACCCGATGCTTTCCAGCGTATGGCACGACCCTAGCGTTCAAAACCATGGCAAACACAGCGGCCCTGCGAACTGGTACGATAAAACCATTGGCCGCGTGACCGGCTGGTTTGATCGCGGCACGAATTACCTGACCGATGTGTACCAAGGTATTTTGCGCTGGGCACTGGGCCACAAACTGACCACGGTGTTGCTGGCGCTGGGTATCTTTATCAGTAGCGTACTCATGGTGCCCCTGTTGGGTACTGAGTTTGTACCCAAGTCGGATTTTTCGGAAACTACCGTCAACTTTTATACCCCGGTAGGCTCCTCACTGGAAGTGACCGAGGCACGCGCCAAGCAGGTCGAAGCTATCGTGCGCGAATTCCCAGAAGTGCGTTACACGCTGACCACCATCAACACCGGTAATGCGCAGGGCAAGATGTACGCCAATATTTACATCCGCATGGTCGATCGCAAGGCGCGCAAGCGCGGCATTGAAGAGATATCTACCATCTTGCGCGAACGCTTGGCCCATGTGCCAGGCATTACCGTCACGCATATTGGCTTATTTGACTCAGTAGGCGGCAGCAAGCAAATCACGTTTTCTCTTTTGGGCAGCGATATCCAGACCTTGGAGCGCATCGCCCAGAGCGCCTTGCCCAAGCTGCGCGACATCCCCGGCCTGGTGGACCTGGACTCCAGCATGAAGCCCAATAAGCCGACGCTGGAATTGCAAGTCAACCGCGAGGCCGCTTCCGACTTGGGCCTGAGCCTGGCCCAGATCGGTAACAGCCTGCGCACCCTGGTAGCCGGACAAACCGTGGGCAACTGGCGCGCCAGTGACGACCAAACCTATGACGTCAATGTGCGACTCAATCCGGCAGCGCGCGACAGCGCCACTGACCTAGAACGTATGCCTCTTGTGATGGGCAGCAATGCCGATGGCTCAGGCCGCATCGTGCGCCTCAACCAAGTCGCGAAATTGGTGGAGACACACACCTCCAACCAGATCAACCGGCGCGACTTGCTGCGCGAAGTTTCTATCAACGCGAACGTCAGCGGCCGCTCAGCGGGCGAAGTATCCAAGGACATCAAGAAAGTGATGGACGGCATTACCATGCCGCCGGGCTATAGCACGCAGTTCAGCGGCTCGACCAAAGACATGGCCGACTCTTTTGGCTACGCGGTGTCCGCATTGGCGCTGGGCATTGTGTTTATTTACATGATTCTGGCCAGCCAGTTCAAAAGCTTTTTGCAACCGCTGGCGCTGATGACAGCCTTGCCTTTGACGCTGATCGGCGTGGTGCTGGCGCTGATGGCTTTTCGCTCGACGCTGTCGATGTTTTCCATCATCGGGGTACTGATGCTCATGGGCCTGGTCACCAAAAACGCGATATTGCTGGTCGACTTTGCCATTCGGGCGCGCGAGGGCGGCACGGACGCACAAGGCCAGCCCCTACCTGGCTTGGAGCGTAACGCCGCATTGCTCATGGCCGCCAAAGTGCGCTTGCGCCCGATTTTGATGACCACGCTGGCCATGATTTTCGGCATGGTGCCGCTGGCGTTTGCGCTCTCCGAAGGCTCGGAAATGCGCGCGCCCATGGGCCAGGCAGTCATCGGCGGGGTGATTACCTCGTCGCTGCTGACGCTGGTGGTGGTACCGGTGGTGTATTGCTATTTGGACGACCTGGGTCAATGGATGCGCCGTTTGTTCGGCCTGCCCGCCCCTTCTTTACCGGCGCCGTCAGAACCCGCCGGTAAAATTGACCCCGTCTGAATTGCGCTCTCGAAAGAATTGCTATGAACCTTGCCAACCCTGCCCAAGCCCGTTTCAATATGATCGAGCAGCAAATCAGGCCTTGGAATGTGCTCGATGCCGAGGTGCTGACCCTGCTGTCCGAGGTGCGCCGCGAGGAATTTGTTCCGCTAGCCCACCAGGCCTTGGCCTTCGCCGATATAGAAATCCCCTTGGACCACGGCCAATGCATGTTGGCGCCACGTATGGAGGCCCGTATGTTGCAGGACCTGCAGGTACAGAAACATGAACGGGCGCTGGAAATTGGCACCGGCTCGGGCTATATGGCGGCCCTGCTGGCGCACCAAGCGCACAGCGTGCTGAGTCTGGAATGTGTGGCCGAACTGGCCGATAGCGCAGCGGCCAGACTTCACCAAATGGGTATCCACAATGCAGAGGTACGCCAGGCCGATGGCTCGAAAGCCCTGCGAGACACGGGCCGTTTTCACGCCATTGTGCTCAGTGGGTCCGTGCCGGCCGTACCCCAGCACTTGCTCGATCTACTGGAAATCGGCGGCCGATTAATGGCCATTGTGGGTGATGAACCCATTATGTCGGCCCAGCTTTTCACCCGCGTCAGCGAAAGTGCCTTCAGCAGTACTACCCCCTGGGATGCCAACGCACCGCGTTTGCATGGATTTACCGAACACTCCCAATTCCATTTTTGAGCTCCCAAGAAAACCCATGATTGCTCAGGTACGCCCCGCCGACTTTCCCGCTTGGCTGCAAGCGGTACGCCAGTCCAATCCATTGGACGCACCTTTGGTGCTGGACGTACGCGAACCGCATGAGCTCGCTTTGGCCAACTTAGGTCAAGGGGACGGGCAAGGCTTTCGAGTCATTGCTATGCCGATGGGCTCAGTGCCCGCGCGACTGACGGAACTCGATCCTGATCAACCCATTGCCTGTATCTGCCACCACGGTATGCGCAGCATGCAGGTGGCGCGCTTTCTGGCCAGCAACGGCTTCGGGCAAGTCGTTAACATCGACGGCGGTATCGACGCCTGGTCCATAGACAAAGATTCATCCATTGCACGCTACTGATACATGCTCATGCGCGCGCACTGGCCAACCGAAAAATCCCCACCACGATGGAGCAAATGCTTATGAAAAGACAATTTTCCACCCTTCGCAAGCGCGTTCTACCTCTATTGATTAGCCTGGGGCTCGGTACGGGCGTCTACGCGCAAAGCTTGGTCGACTTATACGCAGCCGCGCGCGACTACGACGCCAATTTTCAGGCGGCCAAGGCGCAAAAGGAGGCCAATACCTACAAAGCGGATCAAAGCCTAGCCCTTTTGCTTCCCCGGGTCGACGCCGAAGCGAGGTGGAACAGCGGATTGGTTACCCAGGATCGCGGCTTTAGTAATAACGCAATGACACTCAGTGCGACACAGGGTTTGTACCGTCCGGCCGATCAAGCCACTTATTTACAAAGCCGAAAATCCATTGCTTCTGCCACCAACGCCTTGGCGGCAGCAGAGCAAGATTTGATCTTGCGGCTTTGCCAAGCTTACTTTGACGTGCTCACGGTGACCGACAGCCTAGAGTACGTCAAGGCGCAAAAAGTTGCGGTTCAAGAGCAACTGGCTTTTGCCAAGCGCAATTTCGAGGTGGGTACATCCACCATCACCGACGCTCGCGAAGCACAGGCGCGCTTTGACCTGGTGCTGGCGCAGGAAATCGCTGCAGAAAATGACTTGCGCGTAAAAACGCTGGCCTTAGCGCAATTAGCCGGTAAACCCGATGTCAAACCAATGTCCGTGGCGGCCAAGTTCAACCTTGACGACTTCACGCCGGTGGATGTCAATGAATGGCTCGCTTTAGGCCAAACAGAACACCCGGCGCTACGTCAATTAAAGCTCGCACTAGAAGTTGCGCGTCTGGACACTCAAAAAGCGAATGCCGCGAATTTGCCAACGGTCGATCTGGTCGGACAGTACCAGACGACGACGAGCAACGGTGAGGGGGGGAACCCAGCGACCAACAACAACGCTTACACCGTTGGGTTTAGCATAAAACTGCCGCTTTTTGCCGGCTACTCCATCCAAAACCGTATCAAGGAAACGCTCTCGCTAGAGGATAAGTCGCGTGCCGATCTTGAAACCGCGCAACGCAATGTGGTCCAGGCCACGCGCAGCGCATTTTTGGGCGTCAGCTCAGCGCTGGGGCAGGTGCGCGCTTACGAAGCGGCGGCCATCTCCAGCCAAAGCGCGCTCGATGCCAACAAGTTGGGGTACCAGGTCGGTGTACGCATCAATATTGACGTTCTCAACTCGCAAAGCCAGTTGTACGATACCAAAGCAAAACTTTCCAAAGCCCGCTATGACGTCTTGATGGGTAGCCTCAAACTGCGCCAGGCCAGCGGCATTTTGAAAGCCGAAGATCTCAACGCCATCAACGACTTGCTGCAGTAGGCGCGAGGCACTTTCCAGTCAGACATTGCCCTGCCACAAAGGGCCCAAAGCCAAGCTTATGCGACGGGCAGCGCCCCGGTGGGTTTGCGCAAATGCCCAAGCGGCACTGCTGGCGGCCTCGAGTTGTGCCGGGTCTTCTACCCATTGCAAAGCGCATTGCAGTGCCGACAACATATCGGGCCTGCGCAAGGCAGCCCCTGCTTCCTGCGCCAGCGCCGCAGCTTGTGCAAAATTGAAAGTATGCGGGCCCATCACGATGGGGCAGCGGCAGGCGGCCGCTTCAATGAGGTTTTGCCCACCCAGCGGCGCAAAACTCCCGCCCAGCAAAGCAGCGTCTGCCAAACCGTAATAAAAGGGCATCTCACCCAAGGTGTCGCCTAGCCACACATCAGCGGGCGAAAAAACGGCACCATCGGTCGAGCGGCGCGCCACGGTTAGACCAGCGGCTTCCAATAAAGCCGCCACGGCATCAAAACGTTGCGGATGGCGCGGCACGATCAACCATTGCACGCCTACGCTCGCCAGTACATGGCCGCCGGCACGTAAAGCGCGCAATGCGTCAATCCACATCTGCTCTTCACCTTCCCGGCTGACGGCAAGCATCAGCACCGGTAGTAGCTGGCCCTGACGCGCACTTTGGCCTTGCTCCCATAGTGCCAAATCAGGCTCCATATCGAACTTGAGGTTGCCGGTGGGCGCATGCGGCCTGACGCCCAGCGCGCGAAAACGCGTAGCCTGCTCCGCATCTTGCGGCCAGACACCGCGCAGCCGGGCAAAAGCAGGCTCTGCCAGCCAACGCAGACTTTGCGCGCGGCGCAGCGATTGCGCACTCAAACGGGCATTGATTAAACACACTGGCACGCCAGCCTGTGCACAGGCCGCAATCCAATTGGGCCAAATTTCCGTCTCCAGCAACAGGCCAAGCCGGGGCTTGAAATGCTGCACAAAGCGGCGCGTGGCCGCTGGCGTATCCCAAGGTTGCCAGACTTGAATATCACCAGCTTGCAACAGCTCCTGTCCCGCTTCGCGCCCAGTAGCCGTTCCGTGTGTAAGCAAAAGGCGCAAGCCCGGCCACTGGGCCCGCAGCAAAGCAATCAAGGGAGCGACCGCGCGCGTCTCGCCCAGGGAAACGGCATGCACCCACAAGAGCGGCCCTGCCCCCGGTGGCATAGCGCCGTAATCCCCGAAACGCTCCTGCACATGCTGTGCGTAGGCCGGCTCGCTGTGCGCGCGCCGGCGCAACTTCCAGCGCAGCGCTACTTGCAACAAGACCATCACGCCGCTGTAAACCGCAAGGGCAAGGCGCTGAAGCTGCGGCCTCGCCCAAGATCCTTTATCTCCGGAATTACTCATGCCAGAGCCCTGCCAGGGTGGGATGCCGCCAGTGCCGTTTGCCACGCGTCCCATACCTGGTTTACATCGGGCGCTTGCGCGCCACCGGCGATACGCTGGTAGTCGCGCCCCACCGGCCCCGCACGCCAGGCGCGGTCCTGGCTGAAGATTTGTACATGCGGCAAATCCAGCGCCACGGCCAAATGACTCAGGCCGGAATCGACGCCAATGACCCCGGCACTTGCGGCCATGCGGCAGGCGAGCGTATCGAGATTTTGCGCCGGCCAGACATGGGCCATAGCACCGAGCCTATGCGCGAGCGCCTGCACCCGGTCCAGCTCACGCGCACCCGCGTGCGGCAGGCCTACCGAAAAGCCAGCGGCGATGAGTTTCTGCGCCAATTCCAGCCAATGGGCATCTGGCCACTCGTTATCACTGCGCGTGGTGCCATGGGCCAGCACTACCTCGGGCCTGCCAGGTGCTTCGGGGGCCAGTGCCTCCAGATCCCAGTCGTAACGCGCTGGCGCCTGCAGCATGGCCCGCTCGCTGTAGCCCAAGGCCTGCGCCGCTAGCAAGCGGTAACGTGCGACCGCGTGGATACGCTGGGGCATTGGAATAGTGCGCATCAGCAAGTGGCGCACAGGCCATTCGTAAGAGCAGGCATCGCTGCCATTGGCGTAGGTGGCACTAAAGCCACCTGGCCGCAGGCGGGCCGCGCGCGCCACCCAGGCCGATTTGATCAAGCCCTGAAAATCGACGACCGCGTCATACGCATCCTGTCGCAAGCGGGCGTTAAACAGACCGCCCTGGGCACGTGTGGCCGCACTGAAATAGGACTTGCGCCAACGCCTTTGCGCAATCGGCAATACCGCACGCAGCCCGCGCACCCGCGCCACTAAGGGGGCAAAGGCTTCTTCCACCACCCAATCGATTTGTGCATCTGGGAAAGCCGCTAACAGATCCGGCACTACCGCCATGGTCTGAATGACATCGCCCAAAGAAGAAAGCTTGACGATCAGAATGCGCATGGACAATGGATCAGGGCCTGGCCGCAAGCCTTAGTGCGATGCTGCTTCAAAGTGCGCATCAGGCTTGACGCTGCGAAGCAGCGCCATCATCGCGCCTTCAATGCGTGCAAGCGCTGCCGCATCGTGGCCTTCAAAGCGCAGCACCAGCACCGGCGTAGTGTTGGAGGCGCGCACCAAACCAAAACCATCGGGCCAATCCACGCGTATCCCGTCGATGGTGGTGCACACCGCCGGGGCGGCAAAGTCCGCGGCTGCGATCAATTGCTCCACAAGGGCATGCGGCTCGCCTTCCTTGCAAGCTACGTTGAGTTCAGGGGTGGAAAAGCTGGTGGGCAAAGCGTGCAACAAAGCATTGGAATCGGCGACGCGGCTGACGATCTCGAGCAATCGGCAACCCGCGTAGGTTCCGTCGTCAAAGCCGAACCAGCGCTCTTTGAAAAAGATGTGCCCACTCATCTCACCACCCAGGGGCGAGTCGATCTCGCGCATTTTGGCTTTGATCAGGGAATGGCCGGTTTTGAACATGAGCGGCACACCACCTGCTGCGGCAATGGCCGGGCCTAAGCGCTGCGAGCATTTCACGTCGAACACAATCGTGCCACCGGGTACGCGCGTGAGCACATCTTGCGCAAACAGCATCATTTGGCGGTCGGGATAAATATTGCTGCCATCGCGGGTGACGATGCCCAGGCGGTCGCCGTCGCCATCAAAGGCCAGGCCTAGCTCAGCATCCCCGGCCTGCAAGGCGGCGATCAGGTCGCGCAGGTTTTCGGGCTTGCTCGGGTCCGGGTGGTGGTTGGGGAAATTACCATCGACCTCGCTGTACAACTCCGTCACCTCGCAGCCGATGGCCCGCAAAATGCCCGGCGCACTCGCCCCTGCGATGCCATTGCCCGAATCGACCACGATTTTGAGCGGGCGCGCCAACTGAATGTCACCCACGATGCGTGCGTGATACGCCGGCAGCACATCGGCCTGCAGACAGCCGCCACCGGCTTGCAAGGTCCAGCTTTCGCCTTCCATGATGCGGCGCAGGGACTGTATTTCCTCGCCATAAATCGCCTTGCTGCCCAGCACCATTTTGAAGCCGTTGTAATCGCGCGGGTTGTGGCTGCCGGTTACCTGGATGCCGCTGTTGCACAAAGTACAGGCTGCAAAGTACAGCATGGGCGTGGTGGCCGCTCCGATGTCGATCACCTGCACGCCCGCATCCTGCAAACCCTGAATCAAAGCACCAGCCAGCATCGGCCCGCTAAGCCGTCCATCGCGCCCCACTGCTACGGTGCGCTCGCCCTGGCGCATGGCCAAGGTACCAAAAGCGCGACCCAAGGCGCGCGCCATGTCTGCATGCACGGTGGATGGTACGATGCCCCGGATGTCGTAGGCTTTGAAGATGCTGGGGGATAGTTGCATAGCGTGAGCGTGCTTGGGGTTTCAGTAGTGTGCCTAGGTTGCGCACCGCTTCTAAAGCATTGTAGGAGGCGCATCTGCCAGCCCATGGGAGCGCAAGCCCAACACCATAATGTTCCTTTTGCGCCTAATCGAAACATCCTCTTGGTGTTAGCTAGAACATGCCAATCGGCACGACGAAAGCGCGAGCTGGACGCTGATGCAAAAAAGTGCTGCCCACGACCGGGAGCCAGAGCGCTGCGGCCAGGTCAGCAAGCTGCGTAGGGCCCAGCACTGGGCCGATCCCCTGGCGGGCCAGTGTGGACGCCATGGTGGACGACCCAGTTTTGAAAGCGGGCTAGTGCAATTGCCGCACCGCATTAATGCATAGCAGACCAAGGGGCGGGGGTGGCTGCATCCATCAAGGGCAAGCTGTCACAGGCTTGCAGCTTCTGGAGCTTATTTTCCTTTGTTTAAGGGAATAATATCCTTGCAATTTATACATTCAGATGCTTAAAATGCACGGATGTTAGACCGCAACTTACTTAAGCACCTACGCCAAGACCTGGCCCAATACCCGGCTGTGGCCTTGCTTGGGCCCCGCCAGGCCGGTAAAACCACCGTCGCCCACCAGCTCGCCCTGCCAGAACACAGTGTGTATCTGGACATGGAGTCCGAACTCGACCGGGCCAAACTCAGTTCACCGGAGCTGTACTTGGGCGAACGGCTGGATCACTTGGTCGTCATAGACGAGGTACACCGGGTCCCCGGCTTGTTTCCAGTACTGCGTGGCCTTATCGACCGCGCCAGGCGCGAAGGTCGCCGCAACGGGCTCTACCTGTTGTTGGGCTCTGCCTCCTTGGACTTGCTGCAACAAGCAGGTGAGAGTCTGGCCGGGCGCATTGCCTACCGCGAACTCACACCGTTTCACGCGCTGGAGCTTGACGACAGCGATCTGCGCCGTTTGTGGCTGCGTGGCGGTTTTCCTGACAGCCACTTGGCGCGCACAGTCAGCGCCAGTTTTCGTTGGCGACAGGATTTCATTCGCACGTATGCAGAACGTGACATCCCACAGCTGGGCGGGCGTGTGGGTGCCGATGCTGTGCGACGCTTATGGGGCATGCTGGCACACCAGCAAGGCGGTTTGTTCAATGCGTCGGTGCTGGCGCGCAGTCTGGCGCTAGACACCCGCACCGTTAACCGCCACATAGATTTGCTGGTACAGATGTTTTTAGTGCGCCGCTTGGAACCTTGGCACGCCAACCTGGGCAAGCGATTGACCAAATCGCCCAAACTGTATGTGCGCGACAGCGGCTTGCTGCACGCACTGCTGGGCTTGTCTGATGAAGAAACGCTGCTGGGTCACCCCGCCGTCGGCGCCAGCTGGGAAGGCTTTGTGCTGGAAAACCTAATCACGGCGGCAGGCCCGAATGCCAGTGCCTACTTCTACCGCACCAGCGCAGGCGCAGAAATCGATTTGCTGTTGCGCTGGCCCGATGGTCAATCCTGGGCGATTGAAGTCAAACGCAGTTTGTCGCCAAAGATGGAGCGCGGCTTTTATGTCGCCTGCGAAGACCTTCAACCCAGTCGTCAGTATGTGGTCTACCCCGGGGCCGACAGCTTTGCGCTGGGGCCGGTAACTCGGGCTGTGCCACTGGGGGAACTGTGTCGGCAGTTGGCGGGCAAAGCCTGGACATAAGCAACCATTGCTGTCCGTCCAAGCCCTTGTCGTGACTCGTTTTTAGCCAACTCTTTATGAAGTGCTCTGTTTTAGGCACTAAAGCGATCATCTCGTGGGCTACTGGTGCAAGCGCAATGCTTTCCCGATCCAGACCACGACCCAATAGATCGATGCGGATTTCAGCCCAGCCAACTGCACCCCTGTAAACACATGTCCGATTACGGTCAATGACTGCGGCAAGCCTGCGTATCATCCCCGCATACCACTGAATCCGCTATCTTACAAACCACATCCAAGCATGAAACCTTTTGACTCCCAAGCCGTGCAATCGACTTACCAAAGTCCTTTGGGCACGATTTACCTGCTGGCGAATACCCACGCGCTGCTGGGCCTGTGGTTTGAACGCCAAGACCACTTCCCCGCGCTCAGTGACTTTGCGTCAAGCACCACGCATCCGGTACACGCCATGGCGCACGTGCAACTGCAGGAATATTTTTCGCAGGAACGCCAAGCCTTTTCCCTGCCGCTGGATTACAGCGCCGGGACCGACTTTCAACAAGCGGTGTGGCGCCAGTTAACTGCTATAGCACCAGGCAAAACAAGTAGCTACGCTGCTATTGCGCAGGCCATCGGCAAACCGGCCGCGGTACGCGCGGTCGGTGGCGCCATAGGCCGCAACCCCTTAAGCATTGTGGTGCCCTGCCACCGGGTTATCGGTAGCAAGGGCCAACTGACCGGTTATGCCGGAGGCCTGCCACGTAAGATCGCACTCTTGCAACTCGAAAGCGCTTTTTGAATCCCCCTGTTTCTGACGCGCGCCCACCACGCTGGGTGCCCGATTTCATTGCCCTGGCAGCCATCTGGGGCGCCTCTTTTTTATTCACACGCCTGAGCATGCTCAGCTTCAGCCCGGTAGTCACCGCCGCCCTGCGCGTCATCATCGCCAGCGCGGTGCTACTGCCCTTGATGTTGCTGCGCGGCCATCGGGCGGACTTTGCGCTGCATTGGAAAAAAGTGCTGCTGGTCGGGGTGATCAATTCAGCCATTCCCTTTGTCTGCATAGCCTTTGCGCTGCAAAGCATTTCTATCGGCCAGTCCTCGGTGCTCAATGCCACGGTGCCCTTGTTTGGCGCGCTGATCGCCTGGGCCTGGTTGGGCGATCGGCCCTCGGGTTCGCGCGTGGTGGGCTTGCTGATCGGCTTTGCAGGTATCGCTTTGTTAGCGAGTGAAAACGCCAGCTTCGACACCAATGCCATGGGCAGCTCCAGCGCCTGGGGGATTGCGGCCGCTCTGCTGGCCTGCCTGTGCTACGGCATTGCCGCCAGCTACACACGGCGGTTTTTGGGAGACGTACCTTCTTTGGTATCGGCCACCGGCAGCCAACTGGGCGCGTCGATTTTTCTGCTGCCTTTTTGCCTGTGGTACTGGCCTGCCCAAGCGCCGACCACGCAGGCCTGGCTGGCCGTCACCGCGCTGGGGGTGGTGTGTACCGGTACTGCCTACATCCTGTTTTTCCGGCTCATTGCCAACGCCGGGCCGGCGCGCGCTTTAACCGTCACCTTTGCCATTCCCGTGTTTGCGATTGCCTATGGCGTCATCTTGCTGGGTGAAGGCGTGACGCACTGGATGCTGGGCTGCGCTGTGCTTATTGTGTTGGGCACCAGCTTGTCCAGCGGTTTGTGGAGCCTGCAGTTTTGGAAGCCTCGCGGGGCGGACTGAGGGCTATCGCTGAAGGCGCTGGACCCGTCGTTGCGAGGTCGTAGGCCGTGGCAATCCATGACTCCACGCAAACCTGGATCGCCGCGTCGCTTAGCTCCTCGCGATGACACACTGGCATGGATCGCCACGTCGCTTCGCTCCTCGCGATGACGCACTTTTGCGGACCGCCCTTAGCCCCTAGGATGGTGCTCGGCATGCAACTTAGCCAGACGCTCGCGGGCTACGTGGGTGTAAATAGTGGTGGTGGAAATATCGGCATGGCCCAACAACAACTGCACGGCGCGCAAATCGGCGCCGTGGTTGAGTAAATGCGTGGCAAATGCATGCCGCAAAGTGTGCGGTGACAAAGGCGCGTGGATGTCTGCGATCAGCGCATATTTTTTCACCAGCATCCAGAACATGATCCGCGTCATGGCGCCACCCGCGTCCAAGCCCCGGGTCGTCACAAATAAAGCCTCCGTCTGTTTACCGGCCAGCAAGGCCGCACGCGCGCCGCCCAGGTAGTCGCGCAGCCACTGGCTTGCCACTTCGCCATAGGGCACCAAGCGCTCTTTGGCGCCCTTGCCCATAACGCGCAATACGTTGTCGTTCAAACCCAGCTGAAATACCTTCAAGCCCACCAGTTCACTGACCCGTAAACCGCTGGCGTACATGAGTTCGAGCATAGTGCGGTCGCGCACGCCGATGGCGGTATTGACGTCGGGCGCGTCGAGCAAGGCCTCCACTTGGGCCTCACTCAGGGTCTTGGGTACCCGCAGCGCCTGCTTGGCCGACTGCAACTGCAAGGTCGGATCCTGTTGCACCAATCCGTGGCGCAGCGCCCAGCGGAAATAGCGTTTAAACACTGTAAGGCGCCGGTTGGCCGTGGTGGCTTTGCTTTCTGCGTGTTGGGCGGCAAAGTATTGCTGCAACTTCCATTGCGAACAACTGGTCAGCGGCGCGCCTTGCAGATGGGTTTGAAGCTTCACCAGGTCGCGCCGGTAGGCCTGCAAGCTGTTGAGCGCCAGTCCATCTTCTAGCCACAGCGCATCGATAAAAGCATCTATCGATGCTTCACTTGCAGAATCAGCGCTGGCGGGCAGGCTTGGCAAACTCAGTCGAGCTTGAGCTTGGCTGTCTCTACCACTTGCTTATAGACCGCGTACTCGGCCTTCATTTGCTCGGCAAATTGCTCAGGGGTGTTGCCAATGATGATGGAGCCGGTGTCCTCGATGCGCTTGCGCACCGACGGGTCTTCCAGTGCTTTGCGCACTGCGGCATTGACCTTGTCCACTACGTCTTTAGGCAAGCCTTTGGGGCCGTAAATGCCGTAAAACGCCATGCGGTTCACTGGCTCCAGCCCCACCTCTTTGAAGGTGGGCACTTGCGGCAATTGCGCTAGGCGCTGCGGGGCGGCCACTGCGATGGCCACCAATTTGTTGGCCTGGATAAATGGCAAGGCCGATGGCATGTTGTCAAAAATAATCGGCACCTGGCCGGCCACGGTGTCATTGAGCGCCGGGCCTGCGCCCCGGTAAGGAATATGGGTCACAAACACACCGGCTAAGTTTTTGTAAAGCTCCATTTGCAGGTGCCCGATGCCACCGGTACCCGAGGAAGCATAAGAGTGCTGGCCGGGATTTTTTTTCAGCTCGGCCACAAAGCCTTTGTAATCCTTGGCCGGGAAGCTGGGGTGCACTGCGATTACATTGGGTGTCGCCGCCACATTAATAATCGGTGTGAAATCGGTCAGCGCGTTGTACGGAATTTTGGGGTTGATCGCGGGATTAGCCGCTACGGTGGACACCGTGGCCATGCCAAGCGAATAACCATCAGGCGCGGACTTGGCGGTTTCGTTGGCGCCGATCACACCACCGCCTCCGGCTTTATTTTCCACCACCACGTTTTGCCCCAAGGCCTTACCCATGGCATCAGAAATCACACGGGCCACGATGTCGGTGGTGCCGCCGGGTGCAAAAGGCACTTGCAATTTCACCGGCTTGTTGGGATAGGCCTGCGCCCAAGCGCCGCCAGCGGCTAACAATGCGGTGAGGGTGATAGTGGAGGCGAGTAAGGGACGGCGCTGCATGGGGGTTCTCCAATCGAGGGTTGGCCGCGCCAAAGGGCGGCGAAGTCTTGTGAAGCGGCAATACTACATCCAAGCGAAAGTCATGGAGAAAAGTACCGGTCCCGGCAAGGCCAAAGCGGATGGGAGCCTGCGATCGAGCCGATGCCCTTGCACAGCGCTGGTATCCTTGGCCGGTGTCATACGCCCTGCTTTTGTTGCCCGAGTTCTCGCTGATCCTGCTGGGCTACCTGATTAGCCGCCATACCGCCTTGAACCGCAGCGTATGGGCCCAGGTGGACGCGCTGGTCTACTACCTGCTATTTCCCACGCTACTGTTCCATTCGATTATCAAAAGCCCCCTAGACCTGGGCGACGCTTCCCGCCTGCTATCCGGCGGCCTGCTGGTGGTAACCAGCGGCGTGGCACTGTCCTACAGCCTGCCCTACCTGCCATGGCTGGGCCGGCACGTTCAGCGACGCGAACACGCAGCGGCGGCGCAGGTGGCCTTTCGCTTCAACTCGTTTATCGGGCTGGCCTTGGCCGAACGCCTGGGCGGACCGGCCGGTTTGCTCTCCATTGCCGTCTTGATTGGTTTTTGCGTGCCCCTGGCCAACGTGGCAGCGGTGTGGCCGATGGCTCGGGGCAGCGAGCGCGGCTTTGCGCGCGAGTTATTACGCAACCCTTTGATCATCGCCACCACCAGCGGGTTGGCTGCGAATTTGCTGGGCCTGGCCCTGCCGCAATGGCTGGAGCCCACGGTGGCGCGCATAGGCGCAGCATCCTTGGCCCTGGGCCTGATGGCGGCCGGTGCCGGTATGCAATTGCAGTCGCTCCAACGCGCCAAAGCATTGGGCATCGCACTCTTAAGCATCAGGCATCTGCTGTTGCCCCTGATCGCCCTGGCGCTGGCGTTTGGGCTGCAATTGAGTGCCGCCCATGCCGCCATCTTGCTGACCTTCGCCGCCGTGCCTACCGCTGCCAGTGGCTATGTACTAGCCGCAAAAATGGGCTATGACGGCGGCTACGTCGGCGCCCTGATCACCTCTTCCACCCTGCTGGGCATGGCCAGCTTGGCGCTGTCGCTGGGCATTTTGCTTCCCATTTACCTGGCTTAAATGCATGCTGGCGTTCGCAAGCCCTGCCCTTTCCATGAGGGCTTAGCGTTTTATATCTGCGAAATTTGCGCACTGCCAGGCTTGAATGTCTCCTGCGCCAAAGCCCATTGCACATGCTCACGCACGATCTCGCTTTCATGGTCCAAGCGCGCCTGCAGGGCCATGCGTAAGGCGGGAGCTGCAACATCGCCGGCGCGCAGTGCGTTACCAGCTGCCACCGCCAGATTGCGCAACCACCTTACATGGCCGATGCGTCGGATCGCGCTGCCTTCGGTGCGCTGCAAAAACGCCGCTTCGCTCCAACCCAATAAGTGCACCAAAGACTGTCCGTTAAGACTCTCGCGCTCGTCAAAGTCGGGCAAAGTGCTGACCTGCGCGTACTTATTCCAGGGGCATACGCTTTGGCAGTCATCGCAGCCGTAGATGCGGTTGCCCATCAAGGGGCGCAGGTGCTCGTCGATGCTGCCCGCATGCTCGATCGTCAAATACGAGATGCAACGTCGCGCATCCAATTGATAGGGGGCGACGATGGCCTGCGTGGGGCAGATATCGATACAGGCGCTGCAAGTTCCGCAATGCGGCTCTACCGGCGGCGTAGGCGCAAGCGCCACATCGACCAATATTTCACCCAGAAAAAACATCGAGCCCGCTTCGCGGTGCAAAACCAGGGTGTGCTTGCCACGCCAACCCAAGCCGCTGCGCGTTGCCAGCTCGGCCTCCAATACAGGCGCTGAATCCGTGAATACCCGATGCCCCAGCGGCCCCAGATGCGCTGCCAAACGGTCCGCCAAAGTTTGCAAGCGGCTACGCAAGACCTTATGGTAGTCACGCCCTCGCGCATACAAGGCCAGCGTGCCGGTGCCGGTGCTTTGCAGACGGCCCATCTCTATGTTTTGCCAGCCGGGCAATGTGCTGCGCGGCAGGTAGTCCATGCGCGCGGTGATGACGCTGAGGGTACCGGGAATCAGCTCGGCGGGCCGTGCGCGCTTGGTGCCGTGGCGCTGCATATAGTCCATGCTGCCGTGAAAACCGGCCTTGAGCCACGCCAGCAAACCGGGCTCGGCGTCGCGTAAATCCACCCCTGCCACACCGATTTGGGAGAATCCCAGCTCCTGCCCCCAGGCTTGCAAATGCGCCATGTCCAGCGCCGCCGCATGGGGAGTGCTAGTCTGGACCTTTGGATTGTTCACGCTGTGATTGTAAAAACCCCGCCTTTGCTGCTGCATTGGCCTGACGAAAATGCCACGCAGGCCTTTGCGCAGCGCTTGGCCGAGCATGCAGCATTGTGCAATGCCTTCGTCAGTTTGCGCGGCAATCTCGGTGCGGGAAAAACCACACTGGTGCGCCATTTGCTACGCGCGCTGGGGGTGCAAGGGCGCGTCAAAAGCCCTACCTATGCGGTGGTTGAGCCCTATAGCCTGCCCGGCCTGGACATTTGGCATTTCGACTTTTACCGCTTTAGCGACCCGCGCGAATGGGAAGACGCAGGCTTTCGGGATATCTTTGCCAGCCCCGGCATCAAGCTGGCCGAATGGCCCGACAAAGCGGCCTCCATGCTGCCGCCGGCCGATCTGGACATCCTGCTGGAAGTCGATCCATCGCAGCAGCGCAGCGTCAGTCTGCGCGCATACACGGCTATCGGCGAGGCTTTGCTGCATGGCTTGCGCGACCAGCGCGTTAAAGAACCGGGCCCGGCGCCATGAAGCGTCGCGAATTCATCCACAGCGGAGCAGTGGTGCTGTGCCTGGGCCCGGCCATGGTGCATGGCGCGAGCATCGTCAATGTGCGCGTTTGGCCGGCGCCGGACTATTCACGCGTCACCATCGAGTCCGACAGCCCCCTGCAAGCCAGCAACAGCATGGTGAGCAAGCCGCCGCGCCTGGTGCTGGACATCGCTGGTATCAGCATCAACCCGGCGCTGCGGGAACTGGTGGCCAAAGTGCGGCAAGACGATCCCAATATCGCCGGCATACGGGTCGCACAATTTACCGCCAATGTGGTGCGCTTGGTTATTGACCTCAAGCAAGGCGTGCGCCCCCAGGTTTTCAGTTTGGCACCGGTTGCCGCCTACCAGCACCGACTGGTACTCGACCTGTATCCCTTGCAGGCCATAGACCCGCTCGATGCGCTCATCGCCCAGCACGTCCCGCTCCCCCCAAGCGCCCAATTTACCGACCCGCTTACCGATCTGATGGCACAAGGAAACGGCACGTCTGAACTTCCCCCCGCTGTGGCCGGCACTCCGGGCGCTTTAGGCAAAGCGGT
>Ga0209358_10000205_pt1 | contig 54309 bp, 44 predicted proteins | sample LauGreFa1BDMLBSN_2_FD_187574 | JGI IMG/M metagenome (GOLD analysis project Ga0209358, IMG submission 187574) | Freshwater lake microbial communities from Lake Michigan, USA - Fa13.BD.MLB.SN (SPAdes) (version 2) | ecosystem: Environmental > Aquatic > Freshwater > Lake | place: Lake Michigan, USA... | reverse complement strand
GTGACAGAGGGCCTACAGGTGACAGAGGTCCTACAGGTACTACAGGACCACAAGGTGACAGAGGGCCTACAGGTGACAGAGGTCCTACAGGTGCTACAGGACCACAAGGTGACAGAGGGCCTACAGGTGACAGAGGTCCTACAGGTGATAGAGGTCCTACAGGTGCAACAGGACCACAAGGTGATAGAGGTCCTACAGGTGACAGAGGTCCTACAGGTGACAGAGGGCCTACAGGTGACAGAGGTCCTACAGGTACTACAGGACCACAAGGTGACAGAGGGCCTACAGGTGACAGAGGTCCTACAGGTGCTACAGGACCAGATGGAAAAAGGGGATTGGACGGGGTTACAGGTGCAAAAGGTCCTACAGGTGACAGAGGTCCTACAGGTGACAGAGGTCCTACAGGAGACAGAGGACCACAAGGTGGAACTGGATCATCTTATTGGGGAATAACTGGTTCTACTGGTCTCTTTTATACTGGAAGCGTTTTTGTCAGTGGAAATATTAATGCCAATGGAAGCGTTAGTGCCGCAAGTTATAATGCAACATCTGATTATCGTATTAAGGATAATGTAACTCCACTAGATGAAAAATTTTCAGTCGATAATTTAAACCCAGTTACTTATATCAATAAAAATTTGGGTAAACAAGATATTGGTATAATAGCTCATGAATTAGGTGAATTGTACCCATTTTTAGTAACAGGAAAAAAAGATGGTGAAGATGTACAAACAGTAAATTATAATGGATTAATAGGTATTTTAATTAAAGAAACAAAGGATTTAAAAAAGAGAGTAAAAATATTAGAATTCACTTCATCTACTTTTTAAAAGTGGATTTTTTAAAATAGATAAAATTGATTAAAAAACAATATTAAATATAAAGTAATAAAATATATAATGGAACTTTCAAGAGAACAGCAAATAGCATTTGATAAATATGTTCAAGGGAAAAACATATTTATCACAGGTCCAGGTGGGTCAGGAAAATCAGCTTTAATTAGATTAATATATAAGCACGCATATAATAGTAATAAAAATATAGAAGTAACCGCTCTTACAGGGTGTGCGGCAGTTCTTTTAAATTGTAAAGCAAAAACGCTTCATTCATGGGCTGGTATTGGTCTAGGAAAAGGAACAATTGAATATCTAGTAAACAAAATAAAAAAGAATAAATTTGCCAAAGCATTATGGAAAGGTACTGACATATTAGTAGTAGACGAAGTAAGTATGTTTTCATTAAAATTATTTGATACTTTAAACGCAATAGGAAAAGCAGTAAGAAACAATCAGAAACCATTTGGCGGAATTCAGTTGATATTTTCAGGGGATTTCTTTCAATTGCCGCCAGTTGGAGATAAAGAGGAGCCAGATACGCAGCGTTTTTGTTTTGAAAGCGAAGATTGGAATAATGTATTTCATAACAATTGTCAAATCCAATTAGTAAAAATTTTCCGACAAACAGATGAAATATATTCAACTATTTTGAATCAAATCAGAGAGGGAAAAATTAAACGCAAGTCTAATGATTTACTTCTAGAATATGTAGGACGACCTTTTGACACAAAATTAGTAGCTGAGCCGACAAAATTATATCCTACACGTAATAAGGTAGAAAATATAAATAATACAAAAATGAGCTCACTGGAAGGATGCGAAAAAGAATTCAATATAAAATATTTGAAGGATTTGGAAATGACAAAATCAGAAAGAGCTATTAGATATGAATATACTGATAAAGATATTCAACTAGAATTAGATTTTTTGGCAAATAATTTAATTTGTGAAAAAGAAATGAAATTAAAAATAGGTGCTCAAATAATGTGTGTTATAAATATTCAATCGGATATAGGTTTAGAAGTTTGTAATGGGAGCCAAGGAATAATTACAGGTTTTTGTGATATTACATGTTGTCCGCGTGTTAAATTCAATAATGGTATTGAAAGAGTAATGATGCGACATGTTTGGGTAAGTGATAAAATTCCAGGTATAGGTGTTTCTCAAGTCCCACTAATTTTGGCATGGGCATTAACAATTCATAAATCGCAAGGTGCTACATTAGATACAGCAGAAATCGATGTTGGAAGTGGAATATTTGAATGTGGGCAAACATATGTAGCACTTTCAAGAGTAAAAAGTTTGGATGGTTTGTACCTTACTTCCTTTGACGCAAAAAGAATACGAATTAATAAAAAAGTAAAAGATTTTTATGAATCATTATCTTTATGTCAAGAAGAAAATAATTCAGAGAAAATAGAGGAAGTATTAATTGAAGAAAAATATGATGAAACAACAAGTGAAATTAAAAATATAAGCAATGACATAAGGGTGATAAAATTTAACAAATAAAACAAACGCAATAAACTAAATATTATATATTATTCACACTTTATAATAGACTTTAAAAATTCGATATTAATTCTGATTTTTTTTAACCCATTAAAAATATAATTATATGTTTCATTATCAGCAACATAATTTTCAATTGTTAAACCACAATATAATTCTAATACAGGTTCCAAAATTTCTAATATTTTACAAATTTTAATATCATAATTTTTGATTCTATTTAATTCAAATAAAATAGGTTTTACTATTTCTTTTCTTTTTTGTATTTCTTGTTTGTCTTGTTCAATTATTTTTTGTTCGTGTTCTTCATTTTTTTTCATTTCATTTTCATATAATTGAATGCTTTGATATAGTGCTTCTTCCAATTCTTTATCATAATTATTCCTATAATTATTTGTATAATCTTCTATAAGTGTCTCACTCTTTACTTCATCAGGAGGTCGAATATTATTATTATTATCATCATGGTTATCATAAAAATTCATTTCTTTATTGGTATATTATTAATATATATATATTTATTATATTTAATTATAATATATGTTTACGTCAAAAGGTGGTTTGAAAAAAAAAAATCGTGATAAAATGGGGTTTCAACCTGTTTTAGATATGATTCGAGCTCCAGGAACTACTTTTAATGTTTTAACAATTACATCATTAATGGGGTTTATGATAGTAATGAATGTTGTAGGTGATAATTATGAATATACTACACATAATGATACATTTAGTAGTTTAAATATACCAGTTACAAAATATTTATTAAAATTTTCAATTGTAGATGATGATAAAGAAAGAAGTTTAGATGAGTTTAATGATAACGAAAAAGAAAGTGATACCAAGCGGAATTTTTTTTTAGAAGCTCAATTTCAAAAGGCTCTTTGGATTAGTAGTCTTTCTTCTGGTAGAGTTCCCATATGTCCATCAGTAGCAAATATAGCTTTTTTCAAGGATAGATCAATTTCTATTTTAGATATGATAGTAAGTAAAGCGACTAATTTAGAAGAAAGAGTAAAATTACAAGCTATTTCAGATTATTTGATTGATCAAAAAGATAATAAGGGTTTTAAAAGTGTTAGGTCAATTGGTTTAATTACACAAAATTTATTAACATCTATTGATGGTAGACCAGCTAAAACATTAGAAAGTGTTCTTGAAGATGGAAGTATTAGTCAAGATGATAAAAAAAAAATTGTTATTTATGCTGCAGCACAGGTATTAAGACTTTATTTGAATTATAGAACAATACATTGTGATTTACATTTACAAAATTTTTTGGTGACGGACGATAAATGTTTTATAATTGATTTTGGAAGAGTATATAATTTTTTAAACGAGGATTATTATCCGGATCCTAGTACTTATCCTCCTGGTATAACAGAGGTTTTTCCACGAATGTATCAACCAGAAGATCGACTTTCTGTAGTGGAATCTGTAGACATAAATTTTGAAGATAAAGAAGAAAATGTTACTGGAGTATATGATAATACGATTAAATATATTGAATCAAGAACATTTGAAAAATTAAATGATATTCAAAAAAATAATTTTATAGAAAGAATATTTTTATATGATATTATAAAAATTGATTTAAGTTATCAAAAATATTCCTTTGGAGAGTATGTCCAATTTGCTAAACTAAGAGATTTGATGCAAAATATAGATTATTTTAATAATGGTAATATATATTATGAAATTTATCAAAAGTATTTACAACTTAGTAGAGTAGATCTTAGTAAAGGAACAAAAAAAATAAATATTTCTGAACTTGAAAAATTGTATGAAAGAGACTTTTCAAATGGAGGATATGATATAAATGGAGGGAAAAATAAAACTTACAAAAGATATAACAAACGCAAAACAAATAAAAGGTATAAAAGACATAAAAAACGCAGAACAAATAAAAGACATTAAAATATAAATACACTTATTTCAATTTTATATTTAAAATAAAATTGAAATCGAAATACTTTTAAATATTAAAAATATAATAGAATAAAGAAGACAACCTTTAAAGCAAAATGGAAATGATTAATAACTCTAATTATGATATTGATAATATAATTAATGATATTAATGAAAATGACGAAAAAAATATAAATATTTATCGTTATAAATTTATTGGAGAGTTTACTGATGAGATGTATAAATTTTCAAAAATACATCAATATGATCATAGAAAAGATTTTAAAGAAGCCTGGAATAATTGGGTTGAAGAAAATCAAGGTTTAGTAGATGAAGAGGTAAGAAGATTAATCAATTTAGGTTATGATGGTAATATTTTAGATAAGATGTTTAAAAGCGCACGTTATTATTTTAGAAAGAAAAGCACTGAAAAAAAGGAACCTCAAAAAAGACGTGTTTATGTTGGAGTCGAAAAAGAATTGCTGGCAGCCATGGACCAACATATTCACAAAAATGTTGGTGATAAAGAGTATAAACCATCAGAGGGGTTTACAATATTTTGTAAAGAAAATATTGAAATATTACAAGAAGAAGTGAAAAGATTATGTAAGTGTGGTTTAACAAATCACACAGAAATCAAAGACAAAATTAAAAAAACTTATAAAAATAGGTATTTTATGTTAGTAAATAAATATTAAAGTAATAACAAATATTAATAAATGAAGCCAAATATAGATGTTAATTTAATCAATAATCAAATATTTAAAAAAAAACAATTTTGTAATGATACTGATAATGATAAATCAGAATCAAAAATAGTGCTATATGATTTTTTTTCTATAAACGAAATAAATATTAGTAAAATTATATTAAATATGCCTTATAATATGAATTATTATAATACACTTACAAACTATGATTTTATAGATATTAGTAAAATTGATGAAAATATGATAGAAAATATAGACTTGTATGAAAACAATAAATATATAATTTTTAATTATAATAATAAAAAATATGTGGATTTTCAAGATTTTTTATTTAAATTACCAAATATAAAACAATTCATTTTAAATGTACTAGATTCTTATTCATTTTTATTGAATAGTTTAATTAGATTAAGTGATGAAAATATATGTTTTTTTGAACTAAGTACTGATAATATTGTATTTTCTATACATGACAAACCTTTTTTAAAAAATTTTCAAAATAGCTTATTAATTTCTAATTTAAATGAGTCATATATTAAAAATATAATTAAAAATATTGATAATTATACTTATAAACCATTAGAAATACATGTATTATTTTATTTAATAATGAATAATGAAGAAACCTTATCATTATCACTTATAGAATCAATTTGTAGTAATTATGTAAAAAATATGAATATATTATCGCTTTTTTCACAAAACTACAAGGATTCATATGAAAAAATCTGTATAGAAACTTTAAAAAAATATATTAACAATCCAAAAACAGCAATAATTACCGATATTTTACAATATAATGATTATTGGGATAATTATAGTATTAGTATACTTTATTTACATATTGTTGGTAATATTACAAGATTTTTCTCTCTAAAAGGGACTTTTTTAAATAAATTTACGATATTATTAACAAAAAATATTCATCCAAATCCTTTAAAGAGAGAAACATTAGAAGAAACGATTAAAAATTATAATAAGTTATTTTATGAAGATACAGATGAATGGTCTTTTATAAATGATATTTCGTCTAAAAAACTAAAAAATCTGTATGAATTTTTATTAAACTAATAGTAAATAAATATTATATAGTAAAGTATATTGAAAATATAACTATAATTAATATATTATGGAAAATATTAATAATAAATTGAAGAGAACTACAAATCCTGTTTTAAATGAATCCAAATTAATAACAGACCAAATAATTAAAAAAATATATAAAAATTATAAAACAACTCCACATACTCCAATAAGCGACCAAGATGCGAATGATAATATATCAGATTTAGTCGATATACAAGAAATTATTCATAGAATAATAATTCGTCGTAATAATTTATATATTTAACGTCTTCTAGTTCCACCTCTTTTTTTACGTGTCCCTTTTGTGGGGCATTTACAACATTTTTTACTCTTCATTACAGATTTATTGCTCTTAGTTCCCATTTCTCCTTTACGTCTACTAGCTTCCTTTAAAGCATCCTTAAATTGAAAGTTCTTATTTTTCTTCTTATTTTCCCAGTAAATTTTTTTAACAAAATCGTTCCAAGCACTCATTATAATATTAACTTAGATAAAAGTATTTTACACAAATTATATTTTTATATAAAATAAAATTGATTTATTATTATTATTTTAATTGGTAATAAATAATAATAAAATGAATTCTGAAATACAATTTACTAGATATCTTTATGAAAAAGAGGAAGTCAAATTATCTTTTATTTTATGTATCCTAAATAAAAAAGAAGAAGCAATATTTTGGGCTTATGAATTATATTATTCTGGATTTAAAACAGAGTTGACATATTTATTTTGGACTATGTATTATGACTTTTATTACACATTAAATCCATCATTTGAAAAATATTTATTAAAAAAATTAAATAGTAATTTAGATTTTGAAACGAATTGTGAACATTATTTATCTATGATAGTTCACAATTTTATGATAAGACCGCATAATATGGATATTTTCATGTTGAAACAAATAGTAAATATGTGTGATTTTGAAATGAATGAAATTGAATTAGAGAGTGTATTAAAATGTGAAGATTATATGATACTAGCATCCTTTATTTTATCAGAAATAAAAGAAGAACAAATTATTGGTACTTTTACCAAAGTGATAGAATATTTTACTAAAAAAGGAATTAAACTAGATAGTAAGAAGATTATTACTGAATATAAAAAAATATTAAATAATGTTTATCATTCACCCAATAAAAGAGTCATATTATTGGCAAGAATATTACATTATTTTGCGGTTATAAAAAATGTGAAAATGGGTAAAAATATTTATGTTCATATTGAACCAGAAGATGTAATAATATATGAAAATATTTGTGCTGATTTAAAAAAACATGATTTACTTGCTATTTTGCCAGCTTATAAAATTCTTCCTTTGGCTGCGATTTATAGTATTGACAAATATAATTATCTTTCCTTATTTCATTTGAAGAGAGAAAATAACAACATAATTAATGCATATCGTGATAATTGGTTATATCACGCTTCATTTTCACCTTTGTGGAATGAGAGAATTGGGAAGCATAATGGTTTTATTGACAAAATTAATAAAAAAATAATATTTACTGAAAAAGAAAATAGTGATGATAATGAACAGGCGTTTTATAATGAATTTGGTTATGAGCCAGATGAGCAAAAAATAGAAACACAGAATAAGGCATTACAAGAAATAAAAAGTGAAATGACATGGACTTCATTTTATAATGAACATAAAAACAATGGAATTCTTGAGTTAGATGATGATATTTTAAATGATATTAATAAAATAAAATATATATTTTAAGTATTTTAATAAATACTATTTTAATATATAAAAAATAAATAAAATTGAAATGCTTTTGTAAATATTTTTTTATTTATAAAACAAACAACGCAATTATCAAAAATGATGAATATTTTATTGGTTCTTTTGGGGTGCAATATTTCCTATTTATTGAATGATAGGATAACTACAGCAGTACATTTTGCGAGTAGTTTTAATAAAACCAGTGTCAATTGGTTTTTAAGTGGTGGAATAAAGAATCCATCAGAGGACATGGTAACAGAAGCAGAAAAAATGGCATCCCAAATTTCTCAGTATGAAGACAAATATGCTCGTGATATAGCAGGTAATAATTGGAATTATATTTATGATAATGTAGCGACAAATACGGCGGAGAATTTCATTATGGTGAAAAAATATTTAGATGAAACAAATATTGATTATTCCGAAGTATTTGTGGTAACATCCGATTTTCATCATTTTAGAGCAAGAAAAATAGCAGAAAAAATTTTTGATAATAAAATAAATTGGATTTTATCTGATGCGGAACTTCATGATTCAAGGTACTGGGAAACAATACATATAAAAAATGTAGATGATGATGTTAAAAAAGCAAAAGCAAAATTTATTAATTGAATTTATTTTAAAAATAATATTTAAAAAATAAAAAATAAAAAATAAAAAATAAAAAACAAAATATGAATATTTTATGGGCAAATAAATATTCTTTTTTTTTTATAAAAATAAAATTGAAATGAATATAAACAAAAAAACAAAAGATATTATTATAAGCAAAATGGTAAAGAATACTGGCGGAAATAAAACTAAGGGACAAGCTCGTAAATTTATTACGGCTCCAAAATCTAATACATTGCGACTTTCAGAAGATGTATGTGAAGTATATGCTCAAGTAACAAAAACATTAGGAAATGGCATGTGTCATGTTATTTGTATAGATGGAGTAACTAGATTGTGTCATATTAGAGGCAAATTTAGAGGACGAGGGAAAAGAGATAATACAATAAATAATGGTTCTTGGATTCTTGTTGGGCTAAGAGAATGGGAATTAGATAAAAAAAGTGATGGGAAAAAATTACAAAATTGTGACCTATTGGAGGTTTATGACAGCTCAGATAAAGAGAAACTTAAAAAAAATGTGACAAATGTTAGTTGGAGCACATTTATACAAAATGATAATATATTTGGCAATATTGATACTATTGGTGATACTGAAGAATTTAAATTTATAGATGAAAGTACAGAAGAATATCAAAATCTGATTGAAACACAAATTTCAGCAAATGGAAATAGTACAACGATAAATTTTAATGAAGAAGAAGAAATTAATATTGATGACATTTAGAGCAATAACCAATATTAATTAAATTTTATTATTTATAAAAATTTTACCATACAAACTTTTATAAATTTTTTTTTATACTAAAAAACGCGCCAATAGCAAGTGAACAAATAATAATCATACTATAATTTGGTGGTTTATTACCATTAAAATTATTATTAAAATTAGTATTTGAAGTATGATACTTACGAATAATAATAAACTTGGACTCATTATTATTTACTTTATTTTTGATTTTATTTAACTTCTCTTTAGTAGAGGGGTTTTTAAAATTTTTTGTTATGAAATATTTAACTCTGTTGAACATTTTTCTATTGATGTAATATATTAATTTATTATATATATAATAAAATCAATTTTATTTACAATATTTAATGAACAAAATAAGATACAGATTTGTTTGCTACCTCCTATAAATATATATAATGCTTTGTTATTTTTATAAATAAACTAAATCTAAATGATTGCTATAAGGAGATATATACATATATTTAATATCTTTAAATTGTTTATAGTTTATTAATATTTGTAAATTATTTAAACATAATTACAATAATAGTATATCTAATTATACATAATAGTAATAATAAATGAGCAATTATTTTAACTCAAAATCTCAATATTCCCAAGAATCAAGATATAAAACGGAATATTCAAATAATAATATTTTTTCCAAAAAGCTATCAGATAAAAGGGAAAAAGAATTAAATGACACAAAAGAAGAGCAACATGCATTGAAAGTATTAAAAGATCTTTCCATTGATAATTTTCCAGAATTAGTTTCAGTTGAAAAAAAAATTAATCCTATTAATCAACAAGGGTCAACCTTTTTAGAAAAAGTAGGTATTAAAAAAGAAAAGGTACAAAATATTAAAGAAGAAGAATATGATATTCCATATGGTTGGGTATTAATAACACGAGATAAAAAATCAAATAGAATGGTTTTAAAATATAATGCAGATTATGAAGCAGACGAAAAAAAGAAAAAAGATCAAGAAGAAAATAAAGAATATAAAAAAAAATTGTATTCGCATGAAGTAATAAATGCTTTAGTTGATTTACATTTAAAACGAACACAAGAATATATAGATAATTGGGGGTACGATGAATATGAAAGAATGTTTTTAGATGTGAATCATGATTCTGAATATTTTGATAAATTAGATGAAAAATATGAGGAAGAAATGGAAAAATTGAGAGAACAAGAAGAATCAGAAAATTCACATTCTTTATCAAAGAATGAAGATTTTTATAATTAGTTAAAAAATGTAATGTATTATATAGTTATTTTATAATATATTATGGAGTTTAATAGTATTGAATTAAATGATGAATGGATAAAAAATTTTACACAAAATGATAAATTATATACAGATTTTTATAAGGATAATTTGTATTATATTAATATTGATTTTATTTATATTAATAGATTCAATGAAATAGAAAAAATTAAACAAGAATCTTTTTTATTATCTGTACAAAATTGTATTACTAGAGATGAAATAATTGGATTACTTAAAAGAAATTCAAATAATATTGATAGTAATAAAAAATATTCATTGTTATCAATTTTAAAATATAATATAACATTAGAACCAGATGATATAAAAAATTTTTTATTATCAGATGATATTTCAAGATTTAATGATAATTTTTTAATTGTTAATAGAAATATAGATACAATAATTTTTGAAAAAACAATTAATATGTTTCAAGATTTAAATAGCTTAATTATTATTTATTATGAAAAACCAAAAGAAAATAAAATATCAAATGCGAATACAAGTACAAAAAAAGTATATATTACAAAAAATACAAATAAAAAAACAATAAAAAAATATTAATTATTTATATATTTAAAATAATATAAAGACAAAAAAATATATTATTTATCCACAAATGGCAGCACTCCTTAACGCACTCGATAATTATACTTCTAAACAAATTGGTGAAAATGGTCATGTAGAATATGGATGGTCAAATAATATTAGAGAGAAAATTCTTCAAATCAGTTTTCAATTGGTTAGAACAGATAAGAATCAAGAAAATAAACTTGCTATTATTTTAAGAGAGATTTTATCTACTTTAAAAGATAATACAACCAGTGATAAAATTGTTGAAAGAGAATTGGCAAAAGGCTATTTATCTCTTCTTTATAGAATGATAGGTCATACTCGTGACATGATTGACGGAAAAGGTGAGTATAATTTGACTTATATGATGATTTATACTTGGTTTGATTTTTATCCTCAATTGGCATTATTTGCTCTTAAGTGTTTGGTAACAAATGATGACAATAAGGTACATCAGTATGGCTCTTGGAAGGATATCAAGTATTTTTGTGAATATTGTAAAAATAAAGGAATGCATGTATTTCATCCTTTAATTCATTATGCTATTATTCTTATGAATGAACAATTAAAAAAGGATTATGATAATTATAAACAGGGAAATAGTAACATTTCTTTAGTATCAAAATGGGTACCAAGAGAAAAGTCAACATTTGGATGGCTATACGAGTCGTTAGCTACTAGTTATTTTATTAATTATATGGAAACAGCCAATACAGAGGAGAGAAAGAAAAAGGCTGTACTAAAATGTAAGATGGATTATCGTAAGTTGTTATCTGAATTAAATAAAAAATTGGATACACTACAAATTAAACAATGTGCTAAAACTTGGTCTGATATTAATTTTAATAATGTCACTTCTATTTCAATGACAAAGCAAAAAAAGGCATTTTTAAATGTTAAGAAGACAGGGCAACCAAGATTTCCAGATTCTCAAGATAGAATTGAGTGTGCCTATCATTTTAAGTGTCATATTGAAAACGCGGTTAAAAATGGTACAGAAGTAAAAGGTGCGCGTGTTGGAATGGCAGATTTTACAAAACAAGCGTTTCAATTAATAGATCAAAAAAGTTTTCCAAATACGCAAATTGAAATAGATCTTTTGAATTCACAATGGCGTGATAATGCTAATCAAAATAGTGCTCTTGGTAAAATGATTGCTATGGTTGATGTTTCTGGGTCTATGGATGGAGACCCCATGAATGTTGCTATTGCGCTTGGTATCAGAATTGCGGATAAGTCAGTATTAGGTAAGCGTGTAATGACCTTTAGTGCTAAGCCAACTTGGGTAAATCTAGAGCCTTACTCTGATTTTGTTTCTCAAGTTGAGGTTGTTCAAAGAGCTGAATGGGGAATGGATACTAACTTTCATGCTGCCTTGGATACTATTTTAGATGCTATTATTCAAAATAAGATGGATCCAGATGATGTACAAGATTTAATCCTTGTTATTCTTTCTGATATGCAAATGAATGCCGCAGATAGAAATGGATTAACTCTATATGATAGTATCAAGCTGAAATATGAGCAAGCTGGTCTTAGAAGTGAACATAAAAAACCTTATAAACCACCACATATTCTATTTTGGAACTTGAGAAGTACAAGTGGATTTCCCACTTTGTCAACACAAGCAAACGCTTCCATGATGTCTGGATTTAGTCCGACACTTTTGAACATGTTTTGTGACCAAGGTTTAGATGCGCTACAATCATGTACTCCTTGGTGTGTGCTAGAACAAACTTTAGAAAATGAAAGATATAAAATAATGAGTGATAGAATAAATCAAGAATTAGATATCTAAATATATAATTTAAAATTAAAAATAAAAATATAACATTAAATTAATGTTATGTTTTAGAGATAAATTACCTGGTGGTAAGGACATTATAAAAAATGAAAAAATAAAAACAATAAATTATTTTATTAAAAATAGTAAATTTTTTAAATTAAAAGAAAATTATAATAGCATTATACCTTTAAATGTATATACTTGTTGGCATACAAAAGATTTGCCCCCTTTAATGAAACAAAATTATGAAAAACTTATTTCGGCTAATCCAAAAATGAAATTTCATCTTTATGATGAAAATGAATGTAGAGAATTTATTAAAATACATTTTAAACCAGATGTACTAGAAGCATATGACGGGTTAATTCCGTGCTCATATAAATCTGATTTATGGCGATATTGTGTTCTTTTTATAAATGGCGGAATTTATATGGATATTAAATTTGGGTGTGTAAATAATTTTAAGCTGATATCTCTCACAGAAAAAGAACATTTTGTGAGAGATAGAGACCCACCTGGTGGTACATTAACTGGTTTAATCGTTTGCAAACCGGGTAATATTATTTTGTATAGTTGTATTCGTCAAATTGTAAATAATGTTAAAAATAAATTTTATGGTGTTGATGCTTTATGTCCAACCGGCCCTGGATTGCTTGGTATTTTCTTTTCAAAGAGAGAAAAAAAACAAATGGAAATGTATTTTGAAAATGCTACCGCAAATGGTCGAGATAATTATTATATAGGTTATAATAATGGTGTAAACGATATAATTATTTTAAAAATGTATGATGAATATAGGCAAGAACAAAATATATATCAGAAAAACCCTTATTATGCTAATTTATGGAATGAAAAAAAAATCTATAAATAACCCATTTTATTACTTTATTACTTTAAAAAAATAAAACCTCTGGACTAATCATTATTCTAGCCCCGGATATTTTTCTAGCCATTTGATGAAATGCTCTGTGTTCACAATCTTCGTATCTTCCTTTAATATGACCATAATCCCTATAAATAATTCCTCTAGATTTTTGTGCTTTTGCGTGTGCTAATATATTTTCTTTAGAAAACAAATCTACCCTTACTCTTCCATCATAATAAGTATATAAGAATTTATTGGTTTTATAAATAGAAAACCCATTAAATGATGAAATACAAGGTAGAAGCTGGCCAGGTTTCAAACTATTTAATTGTTTTGTAACGTACTCTTTAATTATTCCATGATAATTATAATTATTATTAAAATGATTATAACTAAAGCAAAATGGATATATTGAGAGTCCCCAAATATCATAGTATGATGGATTTGTATTAAATGACAATCCATCCCAATCTTCTCTCTTTAAATATTTTTCAAGAGTATTTGTATTTACTTCTTTACAATTTACATCATCAAAATCCATCATTATAAAATAAGGAAATCGTTCTTTATTATTTCTTACAAAATTTAGACAAAAATTACGAGCAACCGCTATATTATGAGTTCTAAAATTACTTGTAGGTTTTTTATTTATATAAAAATTAAATCTTGAATTTTTGAGTTGATATTCTTTTAAAATTTGTAATGTATTATCGGTTGATTGGTCATAATATATTAATATAGTATAATCATTAAAAAGAGAACCTATTTTTTCAATGTTTTCTAGAACTTTATTTAAATAAGAACCACAATTTTTGACAGGACCACAAATACAACAATTCATATATAATAAATATATTTGATTTATTTTAAAATTGAATACAAAAAATATAATTATATAAATTTAAGCTAAAATGTATACACTTTCTACAACAAGATTTACTAATACTACTTGGGAATCAAATAAAAATTATAGGTTTAAAAATAATATTTCTGGATGTATTTATGGCTCACCTCAAGAAATGTCGCCTAAAATATTATATGATTCTTTAGTTTTAGTAGTTGAAATGAATAATGAAACAAATAATATTGAAGGTATTGGTTTGGTAAGAAACAGAGCTTATTTTGATAAATATTATAATATTTATCAAGATGGAAATTATAATAGATTTGTATATAAAAGCAATTATCATATTGATAGAGAAAAATTAATACGATATGATGAGAATCTTGTAAATTTATTAGATTATATTGTATTTAAAGAAAAAACACATTTAAAAAGAGGTAGTGGGTTTACAACGATTACTTCAAAATTATTGGCATCAAAAAAAAATAAAGAATATAATCAAATAAATTTAAATAAAATTATAAATAGCATTGTACAATGTTTTAAATTAGAGTATTTAATTGTAGATGAAATTTGTATAGAAGAAACAAATAAAATAGAAGAAAACAATTTATAAATACTAAAATCACTATTAATATAAATTAATTTAAAATTAAAAGCTTATTATATATTTAACATATGACAACTATAGACATAGACACAAATGTTTCAAACTATACTTTATCCGAATTAATGGCTATTTCAGAATTAAATGAACTAAATCGTGATGATATTATAACCAAAACGAATAAACAAATACAACGTTTTAAAACTTCTAAACCAGAAATTTCTGTTTTTTTTCGTGAGATTCAAAGTCAGCTTTTACAATATTTCGAAGGATTAAAAGATAATACTAAGGATAAGGATACTAGAGACAAAATTATTGTAGAAGGATTTGATAGTATGTCCAATGAAGCAAAATATCCAGCAGGAGAAAAACAAATTACAGATTGGTATACAAATGAAAATTTGAAACAAAATGATAATACACAAAATGAAAAAATTACAGATAGAAAACAAAAAATTCAAACTTTTGGAAATCAACATGCGCCTATGAATAGAGAACAACTTGGTGTAAATGATACTTATCAAGTTCCAGTTAAACAAGATTCATTAAATCCGAATTTAAAAAATACTATTAGTAGATTTATTAATTTAGATAGTCAATTTAGACAATATACTAATGGCACGGATTCGACATCTACTGATTATACACTTGACTTGTCTGATAGGTTAAAAGATGTTCTTAGTTTACGTTTATATTCTTACCAAATACCTTTTAGTTGGTACACTATTGATTTAGCTTATGGAAATACATGTTTATGGATTAATGATGGTAGTTCAAATGTAGCGGTTTCAGTCGATCCTGGAAACTATAACGCTTCTGAGTTTGTAACTGATTTGTCTAATAATTTTACCAATGCTGGATTTTATAATTTTCCACCTGGAGGACCTGTATTATATAATTCAAATAATGGAAAAATAACATTAAATTTGATTGGAACAGATTTTTCAGGAAACACTATTAATGATTTACATACTAATTTTAAAATAACTACATCTACTAAAATAATATTTTACGATTTTACAGGTATTCTTCAATGTAATAATAATTGTTTAAGTAAATCAAATCACTATTTAAATAATACATTGGGTTGGATTATGGGTTATCGTGTCCCTTATATGTATGTTGAAATAAATGGCAACATAGCACCATGTATATTAGATTTAAATGGACCAAAATATTTATTGTTAGTTATTGATGATTATAATCAAAACCATGTTAATAATGGTATTGTTTCCATTACACAATATTCAAATACATTAAAAATACCATCTTATTATTCAAATGATTTGCCTTATACTTGTTCAATACCATCACAACAGGGAAATAATTTACAACAAATTGTAGATGAAGCAAATATTCAATCTATTTTTGATACTCAAAATAGTACTACATCTAATGGATTATTAATAGGAGGTAAATATGAAGGCAATTATGCTGCAACACAAATAGTATTACCAAGTGCTCCTAGAACATTAACACAATCACAAATTTATACTATTAATGAAATTAATAAAAACAAAAATAATTCAATAAATTACTTAATGAAATCGCCTACAACGCCTGATATTTTAGCTATTTTACCAATAAAAACATCTGGAGCGTCTACTGGTTCATTATTAGTTGAATTTAGTGGTTCAATACAAGAAAGTATAAGAACTTATTTTGGACCTGTGGGCATAGATAGATTATGTGTTAAATTACTTGATGACAAAGGAAATGTTCTTAACTTAAATGGTAATGATTGGTGTGTAACTTTAATTTGTGATTGTTTATATCAGTATTAATTTTATATATTTAATATATAATGGATTTAATTACAAATTTTTTTTCAATTTTTCACTATTTTGGACCATTTATTTTAATCATATTTGCTGGTTATTTATTATGGAATAAATATAATTTATTTTTTTATTATCAAATTGGAATAGTAATTACTACTATTTTAAATCTAATTTTAAAAGGCATTTTTAAACAACCTAGACCATCTGAAGATTTAAAAGAATTTAATCTAGCCATAAAAAATGGACACCGGTTTGTTTTTAAAGATGGGGTTCCATATGATATTTTTGGTATGCCTTCTGGACATTCTCAGAGTACAATGTTTACAACAACATTTATTTTTCTTGCTTTAAAAAATACAAAAATAACTTTGATTTTTTTAATAATATCTTTATTAACAATGTATCAACGTGTAAAATTTGAACATCACACTTTTACACAAGTTCTTGTTGGAGCTTTAACGGGTATATTATGTGCTTATTTATTTTATTTTTTTGCTCAACAAAAAATAATAGGTATTATTAAAGAAAAACCAGATGATAATGCTCCAATATAAATTATAATTTTACTTTTACACCTTTTAACATTTCAAACGCAGAGAAAAACGGCATAAAAAATAATTAAAAAATGTAAAATCAACAGGCGTGCTTACTCTTACGAGGTTGTTTCTTAACGCCGTTTGTCTTTTTCAACCTTTTTAAAGGTTGATCCAAATTTTTACACCTTTACACATTTAAAATTCTGAATTAGTATATTATAAACTAACTTAAATAAATAATATAATTTTATACATAATGGGTAATTTAACAGCAAATAATTCTGAAAAATATTATAATTCTCATTATACATCATTAAATGATAATGAAATAAAACATATAAGATCCAACTATAAAGTCATTGATGTAGATTGGTTAGATACTATTTTAATAAATAGTAAAATGTTTCACGATGATTATTTTATAAAATCTCCTCAAAAAAAATGTGTAATTAATAATATGGCAGAATTTTATCTGAATCACAAAGATAAAGAAATTTATAAAAAAACAGATTATCTCTGTGACGAAAAAGAGAAAGTTTGTATATGTAATACTCATGCACACGATTTTAGAAAAATATATGATGGAATAAATTATAAACAAAATATAACATATATTAGTTGGGGCAAAAAAAATAAGGATAAATTTTAATTATAATTATGTTATGTTCGGCGTTTTAAATGAGAAAAGGTATAAAAATAAATTTAGATTATTACTTGTAAAAACATTTATTAAATATTAATAAAACAATATAAAATTTTTTATTATAATATTATAAACAACTATGTTTACAAAACTATTGATTACATTTTTGTCTTTATTTTCTGCTACTAATGCCGACAATATGTTTGATTATGATAAAACTCCTGAACCACCTCTGAGTAATTTAACATTAAGAACTGGAACAGGTGGTCCATACACATATTCTCAAAGTGCTCATCATTTTTACGGGGTCGCCTATGATGGTAGCTACATTGATACATATGGTTGCTGTGCTGGTCAATCTGGCTCTTGTCGCAACAATCCATCGTGTCAGTGTCAAAAAAGTGTCGGCCCTTTACCTCAAGGAACTTATACATTAGGTAACATGTATACATTCAAGAGTTGTATAAATTCATATGATTTATATCCTTCTTCTTCCAATAACATGTGTGGAAGGTCTGGATTTCTTATTCATTGTGGAGGATGTGGTGGTAATCCATCGGAAGGATGTATTGTTATCGAATCGGATGCTACGCGTTACTTAATAAAAAGTGGTGCAACATTAAAAGTTATTGCCTAAATAATTTGATTAATTATTTTTAACATTAAACTGAAATTTATTATGTAATATTAAAGATTTAAATTTTAAATATTTAATATTTTATTTATGGTTCTGGAACATAGTCACAATTATCATGTGACACTGATATTAAATTATCAAATCCGTATTCATTTAACTTTTCCAATACTTCACTATCATAATTTTCATAATAACTATCAACATCTCGTGCTAACACAAATAATGATAATTTTAAAGGATCAGACACTATTGCCCAATCATAATAGTCATTATTTTCACTATTCTCAGGACCTAAATTATAAACCCAATATGGTGAATCATGAGGAACTCCATTTAAATGAACATTTAATTCACCAGGGTACATTTTTGAGTCACTATTATAACCATAGTAAGCATATCCTTCAATTTGTTGTATACCATTTACATCTTCATATTGACTATTTAAAACAGTTACATTTCCATTTGGTACTAATGTATAATCCGCTGTTATACAACTAGCAAATTTTTCAAATAATTGGTCAAAATTATCACCATATATTTGATACCATCTTCCCTGATACTTTTCTAAATCTAAGGTTTCTACAGTATTTTTAGATAAGACATTTTCAACAAAATAACTAAATATTATTGAATAAAATAACATTCTATAATATTATATTCTAATATTTTTATATTAAAATTTATAATATTTAATAATTCAATATATTAATAATTTAATATATTAATAATATAATTATGAGCAATCTTTATGCGTTAGCAAAAAAATGTAAACTTGGTCAAGGGTTTTTACCTAGTTTTACACCTGAAATATATTATTTATCTGTAGATAATTCAAAAAAAAATGCTTACACAAATGTAATAATAACAGGTAAAAATTTTTTGCCAAATCCTACAACCTATGTGAATTTTGGTAGCTATAAAAATATAGTTATTTCTTATTTTAGTTCAAATACTATTTCTTTTATTGTACCTGCGAATGCTTCAGTTGGAAGTTATAATGTTGTTGTTGTTAACATATACAATAGTAATTTTGGGCCACATATTAATAATTTTAATAATACAAATCTTAATTATTCAAATGCTGTTTCATATATTGTAACACTTTAACATAATATTTTTATAATATTTTTATTTATTAAATATATGAACTACTTTTATTTCAAAGTATTTTTATTAATTTGTTTTATTGTTGGTGTTTCTTATTGGACTACTTATATTTCTCTCAAAGAAGCATTTGGAACAAATAAAACTTCGAATACAATTGTTTTATTAGGCGATAGTATTCTTAAAAACAATTCGTATGTTTCTAATGGAAAAGGGATTGATAATTTACTCGAAGAGAGAAATAATGGGCAAATATTCTCTCTTGCTGAAAATAATTCAAAAATAGTTGATATTTATTCGCAAATTGATAAAATACCTATTGAAATAAATAATAATAATACAAATATTTTTCTCTCTGCTGGTGGAAATGATATATTATCTTTTTACGTGGATCAAAAACAAGATTCAACAAATACAAGCGCTTTAAATCCAATGTTTTCAACTTATAAAAAATTAATAAAAAGTATTCAAACTAAAATGAATAAAGCCAAAATATTTTTGTTAGATATTTATTATCCAGATAATATGACCTATAAACAATTTCATCCTATAATAAAAGAATGGAATACCAAAATATATGAATATGTCAATGAACCAACTAATAAAATAAGCAATGTATTAAAAATAAGTAATCGTTTAACTCAAAACAGCGATTTTACTATGAGTATTGAACCATCCGCAACTGGTGGTGAAAAAATATCTGATATGATTTTACAGACTATTTCTTTTTCATAAATAAATAATATTTTTATTTTATATAATGGGAGCTGGAATATTACCTACAACAATACATAATGGAAAACTATACTTTTTATTTGGAAAAGAAGGCAAATACGAAGATACTGCTCCTGGTTTTTCTGACTTTGGGGGTGGAACAGATAATAACGAAACATTTATAACCACTGCTATAAGAGAATCAGGAGAAGAATTTACGGGATTTTTAGGTAATAGTAATGATATTCGTAAATTATTAACTAAAAATGGCACATATAATATAGATCATAAAAGTGAAGGTCATAACACATATAGAACACATATATTTCCTTTTGAATATAATCATTGGTTACCTTATTATTATAACAATAATCAACGTTTTCTTCAAAAACATTTACCTGCCAAAATATTTAAAACTACAAAAATATTTGAAAAGGCGGAAATGCGTTGGGTTTGTGTAGATGACCTTAAAAAAATGCGTCCACAATTTCGTTTTTGGTATAAAAATACTATTGATAAGATATATGCTGAACAAAACGACATTAAAAAATTCATTATAAAAGGCTTAAAAGGGACAAACAAAAAAACATTACGAAATAAAAATAGAAATAGAAAAAATAAAACTAGAAAACATTATTAAAAATATTGAACAAAAATGTAAAGGGTCATTCCTATTATTACGAATAAAAACATTCCCGCAATTGTAACATACCATTTGTCTTCATACCATTCAGGTAAAATAATTTTTGTGTTTATTTCGTTAATATTTTCTTCACTGATAAATTTTTCACTAATTAAACTATCAGTAATACTATTTTCATTGCTAATACTAATTTTATTACTAAAATTAAGATCATAAAATATATCTTGTGATAAACTTTGTGAACTATTCATTTGTATATTAACTATTAATTTATTAAAATATTAAGTAGTTTTAATAAATACATATTATAAATGAAAATTACTCACACAATGGTAGTAATGTTTATAGGCAGTTTTTTAATACAATATTTTTTAATGCCTTCTATAATGGTAGAAAATATATCAGATATTAGAAACAGCACTGGTAAAGCATATATGGCTATAATAATGGGTATTTATATGTTATTATTAGAAGTAATGATGCACGACCATCAATATAGCGTAGTTAGTACAAAACTTTACATTGGTTTGATAATTGGACTGGCAACATTTATTTATTTATATAGAAAACAAGTAACAATTAAAGATAAACAATATTTAGAAGGTATGATTGAACATCATTCAATGGCGCTTCTTACTAGTAAAGAAATATTAAAAAAAACAGATGATTATAATATTGCCAAATTAGCCAAAAATATTATTCAAACACAAGAAAATGAGATTAAGATAATGCGTGATTTGCTTAGCAAATAAGAATATTACATATTTTTATATTTCATAATATTTTTTGGCATCATCCGTTTCTAAATGAACTTCTGGAGGTTCGGACCACTCTGAGTAAGCAATTGCTTTTGTTGTTGGTCTTTCAAGAGCTAATAATTGCTTTAATGCTTTCATTCTTCTCTCTAATGGAAACATTTTAGGTGATAATTTACGACTTAGTTGCTTCCAACGCCATTCAAATTGAAGTGCTGCTGACCAATCAGGAAATCCAGATACATGAGCTGCCCGTACCCAAGTTTCACCCTTTGATACTTTTGCTCCTGTGGCGTGAGCTCCTCCTTTTATTTCTTTATTATGTTGACGAAGACGCCGTTCTAAATCAATTGTTGCCCCTATATATGTGGCATCATCACTAGAAACTAATAAATATACAAAAGACATTTGTATATAAATATATTAAAAGGTATTTAATATATTTTATAATGACAAAAATAGCATTTATAACAGGAATTACTGGTCAAGATGGATCTTATTTGGCTGAATTATTGTTGGAAAAGGACTATAAAGTATGGGGTATAATTAGAAGAACTTCAAATATAACAACTACTCGTATAGATCACATTTTTGATAAATTGATTCTACGATATGGTGATTTAACAGATAGCTCAAACTTGTTAAGCGTGCTAATTGAGATTAAAAATACATATCCTTTATTAGAAAGACTAGAAATATACAATTTAGGTGCAATGAGTCATGTTAAAATATCATTTGAAATGCCTGAATATACATGTGATGTAGATGCTATGGGAACAATACGACTATTAGAATCAATAAGAACATGTGGTATTTCATTAAATAAAATAAGGTTTTATCAAGCATCTACGTCTGAAATGTTTGGAAAAATAGTTGAAATTCCACAAAAAGAAACAACCCCGTTTTATCCTAGGTCGCCTTATGGTGTTGCAAAATTGTATAGTCATTGGATAACAAAAAATTATAGAGAATCATATGGAATGTTTTCGTGTTCTGGTATTCTTTTTAATCATGAATCACCAAGAAGAGGTCATAATTTTGTAACCAGAAAAATAACAATAGCATTAGGTAACATAGTAAAAGGTAAGCAAGATAAGCTTGTACTAGGAAATATAAATTCATTACGAGATTGGGGCCATGCAAAAGATTATGTAGAAGGAATGTGGTTAATGTTACAACAAGAAACACCAGATGATTTTATTCTCTCTACAAATGAATATCATAATGTTAGAGAATTTGTGGAAAGATCATTTGCTTTAAAAGGATTTAATATTAAATGGAAGGGAGAAGGTATAAATGAAATCGGTTATGATGAAAATACCGGTAAAGAATTAATCTTTATTTCAGACAAATATTTTAGACCATCAGAAGTAGAAGAACTATTAGGAGATAGTACAAAAGCAAGAAAAGAGTTAGGTTGGACACCAAAATATAATTTTGATCAGCTAGTTAGAGAGATGGTAGAAAATGATTGTAAATAATATTATATAATTAATTTTTTAAAATCTTCGCTTGTAAAAAAAGTATAATCAATTCTATTTTTTATTTCATTTTTTCTTATTAAATCATCTTTATAATAATGAGATAATATTAAATCAATATAATCTTCCAGAGTTTTAATGTATCCAAATTGTTCTTTGTTATCATCTGAAAAAAATGTTAGATAAATAAAATGATAATCATTAAAATTAAAATTAATTTGAGAAATATTATAATACTTTCTTTCTTTTTGTATATTTAAAAAATTATAGTTATGATTTAAATCAGTAGTACTTAATTCTACAACTAATAAATTTGGATAACAAATAGCCGATGTTTTTTTAAAATGATTAAAAATCTCAATTAAATTTTTATCATAATATGTAGGATTTTGTTTTTTATGAAATAATGTATATTCAATTGCTTCTTGTGAATAGTAAATAGCATGAGCACCTAAAACATAATTACATGTAGGAAAATATAGGTTGTCCTTAATATTTTTATAATTTATTGTAGATAAAAATTTATCATAAGCACCTAATAATAAAAAATCAAATGTATTACATGAAAAAAGATCATAAAATATTTGTTTAAAATTTTTATGAAATACAATATCATCTTCAAAAATAATAATGTCTTGAAAATGATTATTAAACGCATCATTTAAACACCATAAATGACTTAAATAACAACCATATTCACTATTTGACATGGTTTTGAATGGATTATCAGTTAATTTATTTACTCTTATTAAATTAAAATTTATATTCATTTTTTTCATTATAATTTCAATATAAATTTTACGTGTATTATTAGTATTTAAATTAATAACATAAATTTTATTTATTTTTTTATTTATAAATTCTAAATTTTGTAAATCATTTATGATTGAAATATTTTCAACAACATAATTTTCTAGATTAAATTTTTCTTCTTTTATGGTATTAACATTATTAATAATTGTGTTTTTTTTTATATTACCCTTAAATATTTTTGGAGGTTTAATCATGATACTTAATAATAGTCAATTATATTTTATTTTTATTAAGATATTGTTGTTTAATTTTATTTGTAATAGATAAATTTTTTTCTTCATTTTGTTGTTTTTGTTGTTGAATTAGTTTTTGTTCATTTTGTTGTTGAATTAGTTTTTGTTTTTGTTGTTGAATTTGTTGTTGAATTTGTTGTTGAATTTGTTGATTTTGTTGTTGTATATTATAATTAGACAATACACCAACATTATTTTTTTGATTTTTTTTATAACTAGTATTAAATGTTATCAAGGACATTTTATAAATTATTATAATATTATTTATTTTAGCAAATATTTATACTAAATAATTTTATTCTAAATGGTTTTTTTATATCAATTAAATATAAATGGCAACTCAATATTTGTTAAAAGATAATATAACAGCAACTAAATATTATGAACAAAACATATCTCCTGTAAATTATAATACAGGAAATAATGAAACAGATATTTGTTTAAGTCTTATTAATGGAGTTCTACCAAATAGTAACAATACTAATACATTTGTAAAAGATGGTGAACTTTTAAATCCAGGACAAAATTTAAAATTTACTGATCCTGATGGTTCAATATGTTCTCAAACTTTTGCTATTGGAGCAAATTATAATGAAATTGCAAAAAAAAGTGAAATTATTGTTGATGACTTATTAATAGGTGTAGATGAAGAATTAAATAATATAAATACGTTTATTTCAACTGATGCTTCAAATGAACCATTTTTAAATAATTATTTAAAAATTGAATCAACTAAAAATTTAGGTCCGTTTAACTCTACAAATAATATTTTTCAAGCAACATTTGATGAAAATGGCTTTGAATTATTACAAATGGCGGTAAATACTGGTTATAATCAAAATAACGAAAAAGGGTTATTAAACATTTATGAAGATGTTTCGTATAATAATTTATATGCTTTAGGAAAAAATACTACAAAATATTTTACTGAAGATGAAAGTACAAAACAATTAGTAGTACATGATATTTCATTAAATAATTGTGTTACTACTAATTTAATTGGTATTCAACCGCAACCAAATAATACACCATTAGATCACACAAAATTTGGTACATTTAAATTTGTTGTAGACCCAGCCGAAATTATTATTAATCAATCAGAAGATACTTCCTTAATGCCACTAAGAATTGACTATATTAAAACTGGTAAAAATATTGTATTAACTAATTCAAATCCTATTCAAAACCCTAATTATTTAATTAAAACTCTTGTGATTTCACAATTACCATCACCTGCTGTTATGGTTGATCCTTGGTTGAATTTCTCAGAATTAGCTTTATATGATAGTAATAATAATAAATTAGTTTATCAAACAGATTTTACACTTTCAATAAATACAACTCCTAATTTTTATAATCCAGCTTATGACTTTAATAAATTGTTTGATAATGATAAAACCACTTTTTTTGCTTCTGGTTCTTCTAGTAATGTAATATTAACTATAACATTTACTAGTACTTTTGGTGTATCATTAAGTAAAATATATATTAGAAATCGTTCTGATTTTGAATCAACATCGATAAGATTAAAAAATTATAGACTAAACATTTATGATATATATAATGATAGCATGTCAATTGATACAATATTTAAAGATATACCTTCATTATATAGTAATAGTGTAATTGATGATTATAGCGTAACATTTAGCATAGTAACTGAAAATACTATACCAAGTGGTAGCATTGCAGGATTAGATGGATTGTTTAACGATGGAAATAATAATTTATTACCCTCAAGTCTTAGTATAGATAATTATAAACAATTATTTGTCGATGATACTGATAATTTAAATGATGAAGATGGTTTGTTAGTAGAAATTACCAAAGTAAACAATGCTGGTTTTAATTTTTCTGATGCTTCAAATAATACTTATGCGTCATTTGATAATACCACAATTGTAGATAACGTTGATTATGTGAAAAATGTAGCTAGTTTAACTCATAAGTTAGAAATAAATCAACAACCTATGAAAATTGAAGCATTAGATGGCATCATTATTACTGGTACTAATTTACCCGCTAAATCAAAATTACGTGCGTATTATAAATTTGATGCGGATAGTATTCAAGGAAACAAAGTAGCAAATTATGCCAGTGGTACTCCTGTTTATGATGCTACTTTAATGAATGGATTATCCATTAACACAACAGATTACAAGAGGGGAAATGGTTCATTGCAATTTAATGCTAGTTCAAATCAATATTTACAACAAACTCCATTTACTTATAGTTCTGAAGGGTTTTCTTTTGCCATTTGGTTTAAATCAAATAATAGTGGAGCTTGGGCAAGAATAATGAACTATGGAAATGGAATAAATGATAATGATGTAGATATAACTGTAAATTATGGTGGTAACAACTTATTGCGCCCTCAATTAAATATGAATATAACACCAGTAGCTGGTGATAATGTAAATTATAATAATAATGTATGGACACATTTAGTTTTGACAATAAATCCAAATGGACAATGGAAAACATATATTAATGGTGTTTTAAATACAACAGATACTAAATCATATCCTACATTGGTTCAAAATAATCTAAATTATTTGGGAAAAAGCTTCTTTCAAGATGCTTATTTTAATGGATTAATGGATGAATGTTTATTGTATGATATTGTGTTATCAGCTCAAGATGTTAGTGAAATATATAGTGGAGAAGTTAGTCAGATAGATGATAGTGGTAAAGATAATTTAACTTATTTACATTTATCTTCAGATGGTGAAAAATTGTCATCAACAGATTATAACACGGATGGAGAAATTAAATTAAGTTTTGATGCATCAAATAATCGTGTTAATAATATAAATACATCTAGTGATACTTTTGAAGTAATCGTTGATTATGATACTTTAAATACAGAATTAAAAACAACAAAGGATGTCTCATATGAATTAAAAAAATATTTATTACCAACCGGTTATGGACAATATGATTCTACAGCAGATTCTGATGGCGCATCTTTATATTCATCTTTAAGTCAATATTATAGTGATATTAGTATGAATACAAACATAAATGTTAATAATTCAATTAAATTAATTAAAGTTTATCCAACTTATGAAATTGATAATATGTCTATGTATCCATTGGAAAATAATGAAATACCTATTCCTAATCCTACTCCTGTAGCATTAGATATTAAAACAACTGTTACTAACTTGGTTAACTTATCAAATGAATCAGCACTTCGTATAAAATTAACTAGTAAAACCATATCTGATTTAAATATTCAAACTACAAATAATGATTTATTAATTCATGACACGATTACTCCAGTGATTAATAATAAAAAGTGGAATTTATATTTTGACCCACACTATGAGAATGAGTATTTAATGTCCTCTTTGTTAGTACTTTCAAATCCTAGTAATTTTCCTTTATTTGATAAATGTGTATCAATGATAACAAATAATGAATCTTTAAATGTTTCATTAGAGTACACATCTTATTCTGAAGCAAATAGTACTACTACTTTATTTGAAAGTGTAAATATTAGTTATAGTGATAATGGAACTAGGATAAATAGCGTAATTACTAAACAATCCATAGATTATTATAACGAATCACCAATTATATATAAATATGAAAAACTACCAAATGTGTTTGATAGTGTTAATAATAAAGAATATCAAATGGTAAAATATGTTTTATCACAAAATTATCAAAGTCAATTTATGTTTCCTTTGTCTGTTTTTGGTAATATTTTACTATCAACCCCTTTATTAAATTCAGTAATTACAACATATTTATATTATACAACGGATACAATAATCAATATAAGCTATGATGGATCGTCAATTACTACTTCAAAAGATAAAGTTATAATCACTTCTGATGCTAATTCTATATCACAACAACTTACTAGTCAATATAAATCAACTGATGAAATTACTCTTGTAGATAATAACAATAATAACAATAATAATAACAGAATATTATTAAATTTTACAATAGATAAAAACTCATTAACACATTTAAATGGTATTCTTCAAGAAAAAGTATATAGTAATGACAATTGGACTAATTTAGGTAATGAAATTACGAATATTGATACATATTATTCGACATCACAAAAATCATTATCATTAAACCTATTAAATTATAATATTTCAATAGTGTTAGTACCACAAGTATCAAGTAATACTCAACAATCATTAGAATTATTAGATTATGAATACGCAATTCCATTAGCAGTTAATTTAGATGTATTAAAATTAAATGTAGAAGGTTATAATTATCCTATATCAGATAATTTATCCTTAGACTTATTAAAAAATCCAAATGATTTTATAACTGAAACCTTACCTTCTACTGGTGAAAAATTAAATTTATTAGTAGATTATACTTTTATAGTAAATGAAAATATTTACACAATAACAATAAATGTATATGAAAATAGTAACAAAATTTTGACATTTACATTTGATACAACTACATATTTTGCTCCGTTTATAATTGAAAAAAATATAAAACCTCTTTTTAATATAAATAAAATATTGGGAACAAATCCTTTAATTAAATTATTAAAATCAGGTGATGAAAGTGTTAGTCAAGGTTATTTAAATGGAATTTCATCTGGTAAAATTGATATGTCTGATGGTGTTAAAATAAATTATACAAATATAAAAGAGAATAAGTTATTATATTTTAGTCTTAAATCTGATAAAATATCAGTTAATCTTGTTGGCTCTGCTAGTACACCAAATTATATTAGTACATTAGAATATTCTTCCAATCCTAATACCAAAAAGGTAATTATTGATTATTATAGAGGTTATTCCAATAATAATGTAACTCAAAGTTATAAAATAGTAAGAAAGGATTTGGTTTCCGCACAAGTTATAGCTACACCTATAACAACACAAATTTTAAGCACAAATAATATGAATAGTATCACAAATGGAATTTTCAACGGAGCACAATTTCAATCTAATTTAGTTGTTGCTTTCAATGCAAATTTGGGAGGATGGAATAAAGGTGGCGGTGGTTCTGTTCATATCGTCGATATTGCAAACACTATAGGTGGTACAAATACTCCAAACTACGTTGTTATGTTATGGGTCGATAACGTGATTACACAAACAAATGCTGTTTCAAATAGTAATATATTAAATACACAATATACAATAAATTACAAGGCTGGCCCCGCCGTTTATCAGAATCCATCTCAAGCTACAGGAGATACCACGTCTGATGGTATAGTTTTCGAAATTCTTCGTACCAATAATACAATATTAGCAACTAAAACACACTATCCCGGAGCATGGGCTGGATATCCTACACTTACACCAAGCTCGTTTACTTATACTGGCGACGGAAGTGGAGACATACGTGTTCGCATTAGAACTTTGTCAAGTAGTACTCAACGATTTGGTGGATGTGTTGATGATGTTGTCATATCAAGGCCTGATATATCTACAGCAACAGATACTTATGTTTCAGATATTTCAGGGGGAATTTATGTAAATAAACAACATTCGATTAACTTTAATAATACAATTTCTATTAATAATTCAGTTAAAATGTTATTTTCTAGATTATCTGATAATTTGATAGAAAATAATAAATATGTTATGAATATTAATGTAGTTGGAGATAATGTTAAGATAACTAGAACTATCAATAGTATACCAACATTTGTAAATACTACAACATTAGCTAATTATTTGTTATATACATTTAATCCTACAACAAAAATAATTTCTAGAGGAATAAAATCAACAAACAATGTAGTATACCAAATTAGATATTTGTTGAACTATACAAGAGTATATTTTGTAAATGATTATAAAACAAAACCTTCACTTATTTTTTATTCAGATGATAGTATTTTGGAAGATTCTGTATCAGGTTTAAAAAATGGTAAATTAATAACTAGCACAGGTCTTGATAATAATGGTTATATAAATTTAACAGTAACTAAAGATACGATTGGTGATACCTTAAGTTATTTCGTTTATGCACCACCTTATTTATATGCCACACAAGCTTCACAATTTGTTTCTAACAGCTTTCCATTTAATATTAATGATAATCCAAATGATTTAATAAAGAGATATTTTTCTGTAATTAGTAATACAAAACTTCAAAATAAATATATATATAACCCCTTTCAAGGTATGGATAACTTGAATGATGTTACATTTTCAACATTATCTACAAGAAAACAACTTGCTGATTATAATAATGCTTCCAAAAATAATGTTCTAGAATCAATCAATATAACTGGGTCCAAAATTAAGTTAACTGAATTACGTTCTACCAACCCTGATGTAGCTTCGCAAAATGGTCCACAAAAAGACGGAATAATATACAATGGAACAATTGGAGATTTAATTAATTTATCAAATGATGCCAAATTATATATACAATTAATCAACCATAATAATGGAATCTTTACTATAAGTTATACACAAGAATTAGGTGGTCAATATGAGATATTACAAGCCAATTCAGGAATTAATACTAATATACATACAGGTAATATAGTAATAAATATAGGTAATGTTATTTTACCAAATAGATCTGTTATAATACAAAATAAATTAGTAATTGGTAGCATAATAAATATATATGATGTATATCAAATGAATAACAATAATACAATAGAAATATATTTATTGAAATATGTTTATAGCAAATTAGTAAATTATTCTTCTATACCAGGAAATGTTTATCTAGTAAATTTTCCCTTTAAAGCAGATGAGTTTTATTATTCACAAGTGTCTATTCCTTTAGTGACACTTGGAGATAAAATTAACAATGTATTACAAAAGGTTAGTAAATCAAATTTACTATTAGATGTTAGCGGAAATATTCAATGGACAAAAAAAATAGCATTCGATAATAAATTTACATTACAAATCACTCCTTTAACTGTAGCTGGTGCTGCTGAAATGGCAGCTATATTATTTACTAATAGTGAAATTCAAACAAACTATACTGTTGTAAATATTCCAAATGCTTATGAAATATTGAATGGAGATGGTACACATCAAACTATTATCACAGGATTAGGTAAAATTAAGACTCAAACAATTAATAATTCAAAAGTGCCTGCAAATATTAATATTGATTTTTCATTACCAAATGAACAAAAAGCTTTATTTGCTTTAAATAATAGTAATTTATATGATACAGATATTAATTTGATTCCTGTTGAAAAAACATTAGATACCATATTATTTAATTGGAATAGTGCATTAAATTAAATAAAATAATGGTTGAATTAGTTCACGATAAAGAATGTTATAATCGTATTAACTTTATGGCAAAAGGAAAAGGATAATGGGTAATGGGTAAAATAATAACACCATTCAATATATAATAATAAATTTTGTAAAATTAAATATTTATTATTATATTAATGAATTTTGGTACAATAAAAATACCAAGGGTTAGACCAGAAATAAGAACTAGAAGTAGACCAGAACCAAGAAGTAGATCAGAACAAAGAGTTATTACTAGTTCAGGTATTAATAAAAAAGAAGAATACAGAAACTTGTGTTTAAATTACATTGAATATATTCGCAAAATGGAGTTATGTGACATTCAATTAAATCAACTATTTGAAGCTGTATTAATTGAATTTAGAATATTTCCACATTTAGAATTCATAATAAGAAACACAATTCATAAATTAGGAAATAAATGGAGCCATACAATTATATGTGGGAATATAAATTATGAATTTATTAATAATTTATGTAAAGAAATTAATACAAACATAAAAATAATAAAACTAGACCATGATAATTTATCTGTAAATGAATATAGTAATTTTTTATGTACAATTGAATTTTGGGAATTATTGAAAGGTGATAAAATATTAATATATCAAGAAGATAGTTGTATTTTTAAAAAAAATATAGAAGATTTTATTTATTGGGATTATATAGGCGCACCATTTATTAAAAAAAGTGGAAATAATAATAATGATGTAGGAAATGGGGGGTTTAGTTTAAGAACTCGTAAAATAATGATAGATGTAATTAAAACAATTGAATTACAAGATACTATCTTAAATTCAAGAATAATGAATCACATGAAAATATCAAGATTAGAATATTGTCCAGAAGATGTGTATTTTTCTAAAAATATGCTGGATTTTAAAATTGGACTAGTCGCTGATTGGGATAGCGCTTTTGATTTTTCTACCGAGTTAGTTTGTAATCCAAATAGTTTAGGTGGTCATTGTTTTTGGTTAAAAGACAATAATTGGAAACAACGTGTAATAAATGTAATTGAAATTGACGAAAATATATATTTAAAGGCTAAATGTAATAGTAATTTAATTTTTTTAACAAATCATAATCACTATAAAACATTATGTTCTGTACCTAATGTAATAGATGTTGATTTAGAATTTATGAGAGAAGCATATCCACATTTAAATAATATAATGAATAATGAATTAATTAATTATGTAAAAGAACAAAATTTTAATAACCATATTTTTCATTTCAAACAATTGTCTAATATATTTCAAAATATAGATTATTTAAAAAATATAAAAAATAATATATTGATTAATTATAAAAATAATTTACACAACCTAAGTTATTTTGTTAATTTAATAAATAGTTATACATATGAAGATTTTAAAAAATTAACAATACAACTAAAGACTAATTTAAATTTTCAATCCAATGATTTATTAATATTAGTTTTTATAGGTAATGAAAAAAAAGGATTTGAATTATTAAATAAACTGAAAATGTACTCACGTATAGAAATATTTTCAATTGTATTTTGTATAAATTATAAATTAATAGATATATTTAAAGAAAAAATAACTGAATATAATTTTAATAGTTTTATAATATATTCATGTAATGAATTTGGTAATGATATAACACCTACATTATTAGCATATGATGAAATAAGCAAAATGATAAATTTTACCTATATTATAAAATTACATACAAAATCAGACAATAATATATTTAATAATTATGTTGATTTTCTATTAACAAAACCATTAAAAGAGTTATTAAACTTTAAAAATGATAATAGTAATAGTATAGGGTTTTCATATATTAATATTAATAATGATTGGTATTATAATAAATCACGATATAATGTAAAATTATTAGATAAATATGAAAAAATTTTTAGTAAATCATTATTTGTTCCAAGTACAATATTTTTAACATTTAAAAATAATTTTACATCTGTATTGGATTTTTTTATACAAAATTATAAAACAATATTTTTACAAAACACATATGATAATAATTGTGTAAATATTCATGAAAGTTATGTTCATTTTATGGAGAGATTATTTGGAGTATTATAATTTTTAATGTTATTAATGTTATTAATGTTATTAATATTATTAACATTATTACGATAAATGAATAATATAATAGCAAGTTGATTTGTCTTATTCAGTTAATTAATAGCATAATTTTTAATTTCTTCGTAAATAATTTCTAAATAATTAAATCCATATTCATTACTAGGCTCAATTGCCATATTTTCACCCCATTCATTCCAAGAATTTATTAAACATATATTAGATATATTAGATATATTTTTCTTATAATTTAATATTTTTTTTAAATATATTTTAAAATTTTCAATTTCTGTATTGATATAAGTATAATTTTTAATATTTGTTTTTTTAAAATAATTTCTTACATAATTATCAAAATTAGGAAAAATATTTAATATAATATTTTTATTTTTTGGAACTAATTCAATTAAATCATTTTCAAAATTGTTTATATATTTTTCATAATTAACGATATTCTCATTTTCTGTTTGAATATTTCCAAACATATCACTATTTTTCCAAGCAGGAGTATTAATAAAATATGCATTAGAAAAATCATAAATGGGTGTATCACTACCTAATAAAAAAATAATATAAATACCATTAAATCCTATGTCTTTACATTTTATATCAAAATAATTTATCATTTCATTTAATACATTTTTGTTATAAAGATAATAATGATATATTGTAAAAACTGGTTTATTATCAATTTTATAATATTTGGTATCAATAAAATATTTTTTTAAATTATCAAAATGTTTATCCCATTTTAAATAATTTATGTCATTAAAATCATTAGTAACAAATTCATTCCAATTTTCATTTGGCCAAGTTAAAAAATAACTGAATGAATCATTTTTAATTTCTATTATTTGTTTTGTGAATGTTTCCATTATGTTATTTTCATACGAATTATCTGAAAAATAATTATTATCAAACCAATAATGATAAAATGTAAACCCTTTTAATCCAAAAGCTTGCGCGATTTGTATTTGCCTTGTTAACATATTATTATTTACTAATAAATCATAATAATCAATATAATTATTCAATGGAGTTATAATATTATCTTTTAATTTGTTATTTCTTTTTATTTTTCTTAAATTTTCCATGTCAGTATAACCATCATAAAATTTATAATTATTTATTTTTATTTGATGAAATTGTGGAAAATACATAGCAAATAATAAAATTTTGTCATGAATTTTTTTAATATTATCAGTTTCTTTTTTTTTAAAATCTATAATATATTTCTCATAATTATTACACTCTATTATATTTTTTTGAAAATTTTTATCATAAAAATTTTCATAATTATGATTTATATAAAAATTATTTTGTATATTTATATATCTATACTCATCAGATTTTTCATATATTAAATAATCTATAAATTTATTAAATTTTTGTTGTATTATTTTTTTATCTTCATAATAATCATACGATTCTGTATTTATAATATTTTTTAATCTTTCGTAATATACATTTAAATTATAAAAAATAGGCAATCCTGTATTTAATAATAAGGAACATACATACGACCAAGTTTCATAATATGTACTACATAGTAATAATAAATTAGGTTTAATATTATTTAATATTTTAAATAATTGTTCATCAGATGAATACTCATTTAAATATATTAGTTTAATATTTGAATTAATGTTTTTATTAGAAATTTTTTTACGCATTTTTCCTATAAAGTATATCTCATAATTATATTTTAAGTTAGTGATGTTTAATAAATTATCTATAACAAAATTATATCCTTTGATTTTATCTATTAATCCTATATAAACTATTTTAAACGTGTTATTATATATTTTATTTATATATCTTTGAACATTATAATAATATATATCGTTATGGTTTATAGTTATATATTTTGTTATATCTTTTATGTTAAAAAATCTTGTATAAATTTTTTTTATATAATCAAGAGGAAAAATAATATCATCGCATAAATTAAATATATCTTTTACTAATTCATTATTTTTTATATTTTCTAATTTTGAAAAATCATAATTATCAATATCTTCTATTGATGGATTTTGGTTATTATTAAATATCCAAAAAAAATCATGAATAGTAATTATTATTTTACTATTTATATTTGTATTTTTAATATGGCTAATTAATTTAAAAATATGACTATAATTATATTTATATATATCGAATGAATTAATATGAATAATAATTTCATCTACATTTTTTTCATGTATATTAAATAATAAATTATCAATATCAAATATATTCATATGATTAATATGATTACAATTACAATCTTCATTTGTAATAATAGTAAAATTTTTATAATTATGTAATAAAATATCTATATTTTTTATAATATCATTAATATATTTACTTAACCCTCCCCCTTTATTATGTGAAAATATTACTAATAATTTATTATTAAAAATTATATTTTTATCTGAGTGAGTAAATTTGTATGGTCTTTTTTCTATATACCCAGCAATTTCATAGTGCATTATAGCTTGTTGTGGTGTCAAATCCTTTAAATCTTCATTTTGTAATAAATAATTACTCCAAATAAAATCTTTGGGAACATTTTCATATTTATATTTTCTATTTTCTTTTAACCCAGTATTTTCATAGTGCATTATAGCTTGTATTTCTGACAAATTTTTTAAATCTTCATTTATTTCTAAATATATTTTTGCTTCAAAATCATCAGGAATATTATTATATTTATATTTTCTATTTTCCTTGTAACCTATATTTTCAAAATGTAATTTGGCTTCTGTTTCTGTAATACATTTTAAATCTTGATTTAAATAAATGTAAATAGTTGGATTAAAATTTTTAGGAATATTCTTATATTTATATTTTTCATTTTTTTTATATCCTTCTTTTTCATAGTATAATTTTGCTTCTATTTCAGACATGTTTTTACAATGTTCATTTAATTCAATATATTTTTTTGCTATAAAATCATTTGGAATATTTTCATATTTATATTTTCTCTTTTCATTGTAACCAAAATTTTCATAATGTAATTTTGCATCAGATTCTGACATATGAGTTAAATCTTTATTTAATTCAATATAATCTTTTGCTACAAAATCATCAGGAATATTTTTATAATTTATTTTAATATATCCTTTATTTGTATCAGATTCTGCTATATTTTTTAAATGATAATTATTATTGTGTATATTTTTTTGAATAAAAAAATTTTTTTTCTTTGAAAACATTTATATTATTATATTATTATATTATTATATTATTATATTGCTATAATTTGTATTTCCTATTTTCATAAAATCCGATTTCATCATAATGATTTTTTGCTTCTTTTTCTGTAAAATTTTTTAAATCTTCATTTATTTCAATATATATTTTTGCTTCAAAATCTTCTGGAATATTTTCATAATTATATTTTCTATTTTCATAAAATCCACTTTCGTCATAATGATTTTTTGCTTCTTTTTCTGTAAAATTTTTTAAATCTTCATTTATTTCAATATATATTTTTGCTTCAAAATCTTCTGGAATATTTTCATATTTATATTTTCTATTTTCATAAATTCCCGTATTTTTATAATGTTCAATTGCTGCTAATTCTGATAATTTTTGTAAATCTTCATTTATTTCAATGTATGTTTTTGCTTCAAAATCTTCTGGAATATTTTTACATTTTGAATTGTATAATAACAAATGACATGACGTTGATTTTTGTAAAGTATAATTAAAATTATTTAAATCTTCTTTATATACTATATTAATTAATTCAATTAATTGATCGTCTAAAATATCATTATAATTTGGTATTGTATTATATTTTTTAATAAATTCAGTCCAATCATTATAATTAAAAAATTTAAAATCATAGTTTTTATAAGTATTTGTTTCATTTATATTAACATTTTTTGAAATATTCATAAAAAATAAATCATCACATAAAGTTTTATTGTGTTTTTTTGTTAAAAAATCATTAATAGTTTGGTTTAAATTATTTTCTATTTTATATATTGTTGGTTTTAACTTATAAATATTATAGTAATAATGTGAAATAGGGCTTGAATGTTCATCTATATACTTATCATTTTTTATATAGTTAATAAAATTATATAATGAGTCAATATCATTACAATATTTTAAATAATCATTATATGAAGTTTCATTTAAATAATTAACATCTTCTTTATTAATATGCTTATTTATATAACATGAAATAAATCTATGATATGGATTTCTTACAAAACTAATTATTTCAAAATTTTGAAGATACATATTATATCTAAATTTTTGATATTGTTTACTCAAGTCATGGCGATACTTATCTTCTGTACTATTTATATTATATTTATATATATATTTATTAATAGTAGAACATGCACATTTTAAATGCCATATAATTGCATATTTGTATTCTTTATTTACAAATATATTATAAGCTATTTTTTTATAAATATTATAACCACATGTTCTATGACCATTAAAAAAATCTGTATAATAATATTCTTTTTCATATGAAACCTTTGAAATATTCATATTAAAACAAACAATATTATTACTAATTTCTTGTCCTCCATTTATATTAATACCATCAATAGTATAATTTGTGTGGTCTAAATGTTTATATAAAATAAAATCAGGTATCTCAAATGTTGTATATTTTGTTGCGTTTTTAACATGAACTGAAAATACTTTTCCAATTAAAATAGATTTTTCTAAAAAATCTGTATCAATATTATTAGATAAAACCATATCATCATTCTCATTTTTATGATAACCTACAATAAAGTCATATTCTGTTAATATTAAATGACCATTATTTGTAGTATCATTTATATTACTATTTAAATATTTAACATACTCAGGATATATTGATATAAAATTATCATCTTCACAAATTATTTCAAAAGGTATTTTCATAAAGAGATAATGCTTAATCCATAATAAAAATAAATTTGTATTTGTATTTGTATTATATTTTATATAAATAACACTCATTTATATATAATATATAATAATTATTTTAGTATTTAATATTTTAATATAATATAATGAAAATAATAGTTTATGGAGGTAATGGATGGATTGGCAAGCAATTTGTTGATATTCTAAAAAATACAGATATTGATTTTATTTGTGGAAAATCTAGGACGGATAATAATGAACAATTAATAAAAGAAATTGAAGAATTTATGCCTACACATATAGTATCTTTTATTGGAAGAACACATGGTAAAATTGATGATAAAATATATACAACTATTGACTATTTAGAACAAGAAGGAAAATTATTTGAAAATGTAAGAGATAATTTATATTCACCACTATTACTTGCGCAATTATGTAAGGAAAAAAAAATACATTATACCTATTTAGGTACAGGGTGTATTTTTAAGTTTGATGAAGAACATCCATTCGGTAAAGAAGAAAATGGCTTTGATGAAGATAGCTTGCCAAATTTTTTTGGTTCATCTTATTCTATTGTAAAAGGTTTTACTGATAGATTAATGCATATGTATGAAAATAATGTTTTAAATTTAAGAATTAGAATGCCTATTACTGGAGAAAAAAATGGAAGAAATTTTATTACAAAAATAGTAAATTATGAAAAGGTTTGCTCCGTTCCAAATTCAATGTCAGTATTGCCTGAATTATTACCATTTGTATTAGATATGATGAAAAATAATCATACAGGAACTATTAATTTGACAAATCCTGGATTAGTAAGTCACAATGAAATATTAGAAATGTACAAAGAAATAGTTGACCCATTTTTCACATGGAAAAATTTTAGTCAACAGGAACAAAGAGCTATTCTGGCAGCAGATAGAAGCAATAATTATTTAAATACGGGTAAACTAGAAAAGTTATATCCTGAAATAAAAAATATTAAAGATTCTGTTCGAGAATGTTTAATTGAATATAAAGAAAAACTAGATATAGAAAATGAAAAAAATAAGGAAAAAGTAAATTTATTGGTTACTGGAGGTTGTGGATTTATAGGTTCTAATTTTATTAATCATTATTTCCCCAAAAATAAAGTAGATAAAATGATAAATATTGATGCCATGTATTATTGTGCTAGTGAAGAAAATATAAATGAAAATATTCGTTTCAATGATAGATATGTACTAGTAAAGGGTAATTTATGTGATAACACATTAGTTGCTAAAGTTTTAAAAGAGCATGAAATAACTCATATAATACATTTCGCCGCTCAATCACATGTACAAAATTCATTTGAAGATTCAATCAAATTTACTCATGATAATATTGTTGGTACACATACTTTATTAGAGTGCTCTAGAAAATATGGTAAAATACAAAGATTTATTCATGTTTCTACGGATGAAGTATATGGTGAATCTTTAAATGAAGTGAACGAAAAACATAAAACAGAACAATCTATTTTATGTCCTACAAATCCATATGCGGCGACAAAGGCAGGAGCTGAATTGATTGCTCAGTCTTACGCACATTCGTATAAAATGCCTATAATAATTACACGAGGGAATAACGTTTATGGTCCGAATCAGTACCCTGAAAAATTGATACCCTTATTTATAAAGTTATTAAAAGAGGATAAAAAGGTAACTATTCAAGGTAAGGGAACAAGCGTTAGAGCTTTTTTACATGCTTACGATACAGCGACGGCATTTGAATGTATATTAGAAAAAGGTGTTGTAGGTGAAATATATAATATAGGATGTGATCAGGGTATGGAATATTCTGTAATGGAAGTTACCCAAATGCTGATAAAAATGATTAAAAATACTGAAGAATATGATGAATGGATAGAATATATTGAAGACAGACCATATAATGACCAAAGGTATTACATAAGCAATCAAAAATTGAAAGATTTAGGTTGGAATATTACAATAAAGTTTGAAGATGGATTATGTGATTTAGTAAAAATAAATTTTATTATTTTTACATAATCATATATCCATAGTTTATTAAAATCCATAAAAATCATAACCTGAAGCAGCACACATTAATCCAAAATATCTTTCAACACAATGTGTAATAGTTGGTATTTTTTCATCAGTAAAATAACCATTTTCATTAACATTTTCTATTGATTGATTTATATAATTTACGATATCGTTATTTAAAAAAGAATTTACAATTGGTCCTCTTATTATAAAACAAGTTCCAGAACAATATTTAGGATATTGTAGTCTATTTGATATATTTTCATTACAAAAACGAAATTCTTTATAACCATTATTAATAAAATGATTATATAATTTATCTTTATCTAACACGTGTAAATCATCATTGTTATCTAAATAATATTTTTCATCAAAAACATCATTTTTATTTTGATGTACTATATTTTGAATTGTATCTATATTTGGTAAATTATATATATTTTTATAATTTGTATCTTTGTATTTAAGTATTTCATTTATTATTTTAGAATAATCATGTTCAATTCTATTATCTTCACATATCCCATTTTCTGCTAAGAGTCTTAGTTGTTTTTTATTACATATACAACCAATAACATTATTACTAAAAATATTAAATATTTCTTCTAAATTTTTTTTTTCAAATATTTTTAACATTTCATTTCTCCATTTATCATTGGTTTTTGTATGAAATTTTAAATAAAAATCATAATATTCACCACTTTGAATAATATATTTTATTGTTTTTGTAAATTTATATATATCAGCTCCGTAATTTTGTACCGGAATAAATATAATATTTTTATATTTTAAAAAATAATTTATATATTCTTTTTCAATTGTATCAGTATAACATATGTATGTACAATAATAGTAGTTTAATTTATCACATACATAAATAATATTTGTTATATATTTATCAATTTCATTAATTTGTTTTACATTATGAAACTGAATTGTTATTGCTATTTTTTTTATATTTTTAAAGTTAATACAACTTAATCTATTTTCTTGAATTCCATTATTTATGTAATGTTCATAACAAGTTTTTTCTCTATAGTAGTTTTTTATATCATTGTAATTTAATTTATAAAATTCTTCGTTAAATACTAACATATTATTATTCGAATGATTTTTTATTTTATATTCATTTATATTTTTATCATTTAAATAAAAATTTTTTACAAAAAAATGAAAATACTTTTTTTCTGAAAAATCTAAAAAATTTTTATTTGTATTATTAATCCATATATTTTTATCAATATTTATCAAATCAACAAATTTAAATCTTTCACATGGTATAACATAATCACCTAAATTATTATTAAAATCAATGTTTTTCAAATAGTTTATAATATCTTGAGAAATATTCGACATTGAATAATTTTCTAAAATAAATTTTTTACTATTATACGTATTTGTATTATTAATAACGATATTATTTATATCATTGTCATTATTAATAATAAATCCATATTTTTTTATAATATCCAAACAACCTATATTTTTATTATTAAAACTAATAATCTTAATATTTAAATATAATGATTCTAAAACAACAAGTGGATGTGGGTCTTCTCTAGATGTTAATAAAAAATAATCTAAATTTTTAAGAAAATAGTATGGATTATTTGTGTATCCTGTGATAGTTAAATTATTTGGTAATTCTTTTATGTTTAAAAAATCTTGATTAGGACCAATCCATATAAAATCAAAATTAGAATATTTTTTGGCAATATTACAAAAAATATCAAACCCTTTTCTATGTGTTCCTGAACCACACATACCAATAGTAATTTTATTATAATTAAATGAAGTGTTAATTAATTTATCAATATGTGTAGTATTTATAAAAGGAGGTTTAATATAAATTTTATTTACATCTATATTTAAAATATTTATCAAATATTTTTTTATGTCTTCATTTACACAAAATATTGTATTTATTTTTTTTAAAATATCACCTGATGGTAACATAGACCATTCATGATTATTATTAACAATTCGAAAAAATTCACCAATATTTTCATGGATGTATAAAATAGTATACAAATTTAATTCTATTGAAGCTCTATAAAATTCACTTGTTACAATTGTATTACAAAACACAATATCTGGTTCTATTGCTCTTAATATTTTTATCGATTCATCTATATAATAATAATAATGATATAATGACAATGTTTCAAATTTTAAATAAATAAAAGTTGTGTTATTTAAATTATAATTATCTATTTTACAAGTAGTATTTTTAACAATATAATATATTTCATATATATTTAATGAATCTATATATTTTAGAAAATTAAGAATAACATTACTTGCACCATATAAACTATTATCATGTGAAACTATTACCAATCTTTTTTTATTTTTTTTAATAAAACTATGATTAATATTTAGTTCATTAAATTTAATTTTTTTATATTTTTTAATTATTTTTAAATATGAATCACCATATAAATTTGTTTCATCAAAAACACAACCCTCACCCCATTCATTAAGTGCATTTAATGATAAATACTTGTACTTTGTATATTTTAATTTACTAATTTGTATATTAAGTAATTGCTCAAAGTCATTAATGTTACCATCAATATAAATGGTTGGTTTGGAATTTAATTCTTTATGTCTCGGGGTATTATCCCATCTATTAAATATTCCAGGTATTGTATCATAACTTGGATTTATTTTAGCTATATTTTCGTAAGTTTGTCTAATATTTTTTAGATAAGTTGGTAATGTTCTATTATTTTTATCATTGTAATCAAGATTATCAAAATATTGTGTTATATTAAATTCGACATTTTGTTTTAAGTAATTTAAAATATCATCATTTTGTTTTAAAAATTTATCTGTTTTAAATTCATTATTTTTATACATATAATTATTGTCATCTAATGATATTTGGCTTTTATTAAAATTTACATCTAGTGGAAATAATTTAGATACATAATTTGGATGAAAATCAATTGATAAATCACACTTATTAATATTTAAATATTTTTTATGTCCATTTGTATTAACAATTGTTAATCCATCGTATCCATCTAAAATAGAAAGTGAAATTAATTTATTTAAATACAAACTTGGTATTTCATCTAATAAATAAAAGGCTATCCATGGTTTATTTTCCTTTATAACGTAATTTTTACTTTTAAATAATTTTGATAAAAATAAATAATGTTCTTCTGGATTATCATAAGTAACATTTAAAAATACCTCATTATTACCACCATCCCAACGTTTTGACCATGGTTCATTTACAAAATTTACAAACCAATTAATATCTGGTAATTCAGGATTTTCGTCATCATCAATTTGATTTAATAACGGCTTATACATTACAGGTTTACCTTGAAACCAATAATGATAGTATAATAATGTAGAAATACCATATTCTTTACACATTGTTAAATAACGTTTTCTATTTGATAAATCTAATAAATTATAATACCCTATTTCATTTTTAGGAAAAATTATATCTTGAAATAAAACAACACTTTTTGTACCCTTTAAATTATCCCATTCTGTAAAATTTGTAAACCAATGTTTATCATTTTCTGGTATAGAATGAAACTGCGGAAATACAAAAACAATATAATTTATTTCTAATAAATTATCATCATTATCATTATCATAATTATTTTCATTTGTTTTAATTTTATTAGTAATCGTTAATTCTTTATTTAATTCAATATATTTTTCATACCAAAAAATATCACATTTATATTTTCTATTTTCAGTTATTCCGTGTCGTAAATAGTGGTTTGTTGCTTCTAATTCATTCATATTTTTTAAATCATCATTTAATTCTATGTATGTTTTTGGGTCAAAATCATTAGGGAGTGAAGTATATTTATATTGTCTATTTTCAGTTATTCCGTCTCGTAAATAGTTGTTTGTTGCTTCTAATTCATTCATATATATATATATATATATATATCATATATAAATAATGTAACTAATGTTATTTTAAAAATTGTTTTATTTTTCGTAATCGGTGTTTCTTAAATATCAGCAATATGTTGTAAATCTTTACCTTATGGAATATTTTTATATTTATATTCTCTATTTTCTTTATAACCTTGATTTTCATAATGGTTTTTTGCTTCTAATACATTCATATTTTTTAAATCTTCATTCAATTCTATGTATGTTTTTGGGTCAAAATCATCTGGAATATTTTCATATTTATATTTTCTATTTTCTGTATGATAATTCGTAAGATAATGGGTTCTTAGTTCTGAAACACTTAAATATTGTAAATCTGTATTTAAATTTTTATATTCGCTTTCTTTAAAATCATCAGGTAATTTTAATATATCATTTAAATTTTTGTATAAACAAAATGTTTTAGTATTTATTTTTTTAAAAATTATATTATCTAAATGTTCTGATAATGGAATATTATATTTTTCAAACTCTTCCTTATATTTTTTAGCAAAAATAATTCTATTATTGTCGAATATATTTTCATCAAAAAATATATTATTAATAATGTATTCTAAACAATTTGTATCACTTTGTTTTAAAAAATTCGTAATTTCAATATATGGTATATTTAATATTTTACATAATCCAAGAGTTCTAGCATCATGACATATATTTATACCTATATTTTCATTAATAATATTTATGATTGTTCCATGAATTCTTAAACCAATTGATGTATTATAATCATTTAAAAAATTTAACCAATCTTCTATTTTATAAAATAAATTGAATCTATTATTATCAAAAATTGTTTTTTTTTTATTAAATATTTCTTTCATGAATTCTAAATCATCTTGAATAATAATAGGTGCATTATACATTTCAGATAAAGTGCATATTTTTTGAAACTCATTACTATATACAAGTTGATAAGTCAAATTAAGTTTTATTTTATCTATATTATTTTTAAAATATTCTATTTTATTTTTTATATTTTTACCTAATTCTTTATTTGAGTTCAGTAATATAGATGGACAACCAGTTACTTCTACATTTTCAATGCCATAATAATTTAGAATTTTTTTTGTATTTTCGCATCTAATAAAAATTTTATTACATCTATTAGATATCGTTTTTATAAATGTAATTAATAAATCAGATAAATTTATATTATTATTTATATTAACAATTAATTCATCATACCATATTTGAGAACCCATACCAATAACTATTATTTCACAATCAAATTTATTAATAAATTTGATTAAATCACTTATAGAGTTATCAGGAGTATGATAACCAATAATGTTAGCCATGGGCATTATTATACAATCATAATATAATTTATGATTATTGTAATTAACATTTTCAATACTATTATTATTTGTATTAATAAATGAAAGTATAGCATTTAAAAACAACATATTTCCTGTATTATTTCCTAATAAATGATTGATTAATTCTAAATCAAATTCATTAGTTATATCAAAATCATTATTTTTAGGCATTTGAATACCTAATATTCCTATTTTCATATTTATATATATATACATATTAAAAATAATAAAAATAAACTTACACACCTAAATTCTTAATTGTTTTTAACGCAGAATCAAGTATTAATGAAATGGTGTCAATATTTCCATCTATTAAAATTTACAATTTTCAGCACTATCTGATGGTTGCTGTCCACAAAACCTAATTTTTACTCCATTTGATATACAAAAATTGTAAAAATAAATATATAAGATTAAATAATAAATATATATGTATATTATGATTCCAATAGATTTTAATGTAAAAGATTATAAAAAATTAAATAAAGATTTACAAAATATGACTGACGAGAAAGCAATAACTCATTATAAAAATACCGGAAAATATGAAAATAGATTATATAAATCACGATTTATTTCACTCGTTACAATGTTTAAAAATGAAGATAACATTGTTCATTTTGTTGAATATTATAAAAATTTAGGCATTGATCATATATTTTTATTTGACAATAATTCCGATAAAAATTATAAGAATGATTTACAACAATATATTGATATAAATTTTGTAACTTATTTTAATTATAATTTTATTCCCCCAAATGGAAATATTGATGAATTTTGGAATGATAATAATTTCCCACTTAATCAAGTATTTAATGAAACAATAGACACAAAATCAGAATATATAATGTTTTTTGATGCCGATGAATATTTACATTTAGAATCAACATTTGAAAATTTTAAAGAAAAAATTAAATCGTTAAATTGTGATTTGTTATCAGTTCCATTGGTTAATATTCCATTTGATATAACTATAAATTATAATAATAACAAATATTTTTTTGGTCAAGTAAATGAATATGACAAAATGATAATAAATGTAAATGCACATAAAAATAAACGTTACTATAATGCTCATGCATGGATAAATAATAAGAAATATTCAGAAATAACATTTTGTAATATAAATAATACTAATAAAATAAATACATATTTAAATCATTATTGGATGGATTCAACAAAATATTTTATTGATAGATTTACAAAAATTATACCACAATCATTTACAAATAATGAAATTATTAATTTATTAATAAATAATATAAAACCAAACAAATGTGGACAATATGTAGATAGATTATATAAGCGATTAGAGTATGCTCAATCAACATTATTATCTATAAATTTATATGATAAACTTTTAGTTAATAATAATGAAAAAATAAATGAATTATTAAACTCTTATATTTTAGATATTAATATAATTTCATTAAAATATCCATTAACAAATGTTAATAAACTAGAAAAAATAATTAAAATCAATATGTTACATTACTTAGATAATTCAATAATAAATAAAAAAGATGATTATATTACCATTTTTGAATTTTTGCAAAGATATAATCAATATAACAAAAATGACAATTATATTGATATATATTTAAAAATTATTTTAATTAATTGTAATTATATTGATTTTGATCCATTTACATATTTAAAATTAAATGCTGATTTAAAAATACTTTTAAATGATGATATTATATTGAGTAAAATTAATTTAGTTCAACACTGGTTATATAATGGTTGTAATGAAAATAGATTATATAAAATAATTTTACCTTCTAATTTTTTAGTGGAAAATTATAAAAAATTAAATGAAGATTTACAAAATATCACGGATGATGAAGCAATAACTCATTATATGAATACAGGAAAAAATGAAAATAGAAATTTTTAACTTGTTTAAATATAATATAATTATTATAATATAATTATTATATTATGATATAATATGATTAGTTGGGTAAATAATAAACAAATAAATACCGAAAATATTACAAAAAAAATAAATGAATGTATTGTTAGTCGTCATTTTACAAATAATGGTAAAAATGTAATTGAATTACAAGAAAAAATAAAATTAATGTTTAATCTTGATGAAAATAAAGAAGTATTAATGGTATGTAATGGAGCAATGGGAATAAATGCATTAGTTGGAGGAATGAATATATATCATGAAAAAAAATTAAAATTCGCAGTACAATCATTCACTTTTCCATGTTCTGTTCAAGGATTATTAATGGACAGTATAGTAATAGATTTAGATGAAAATATGGGTCCTAATATTAAAATATTAGATGAAAAAAAAGATGATTATGATGGTATATTAATAACTAATTGTTTTGGTTGTTCAACAAATATACAATTATATGAAGAATTTTGTAAAATTAATAATAAAATATTATTATTTGACAATGCGGCATCATCATATACAATGTATAATGGAAAAAATCATTTGAATTATGGCAATGGTTGTATGGTATCATTACATCACACAAAACCAATTGGTTTTGGTGAAGGGGGGTTTATTGTATTTGACAATAAATATTTAGAAAGTATGAAAAAAGCAATTTGTTTTGGATTTACAAATACAAATAGACATAATTTTAATATTAATGCATCAAATTATAAAATGTCTGAAATAAATGCAATATATTTATCTGATTATTTAAATAATTTAACAATAATTTATGAACATAGTAAAAATATCATGAAATATTTTATAAAAAAACTTGATGAAAATAAATTAAATGATCATATTAAAATTTATAAAAATTACGCAAATTATGATGAATCATTAATGGCAACAATACCATTATTGTTTAAACACGATATATTAGTTGATTTTTTTATTGCTAGTAAAATAGAAGCTAAAAAATATTATTTTCCTTTAGATGGAACACATAATATTAGTGTAAGTATTTTTAATAAGATTATATGTTTACCTTTAAATTTAGCAGTTACTGAAAGTGTAATTGATATGTATATAAATTTAATTTTATTAATTATATAATAAGTATATCTTTTGAAAAACAACAAAAATATGTAAAACATATCAATTTTTATCTCCAGAATTTGATTGAGAATTATATTAAAAGAGTTAATAAATATTTAGAAATATTTATTAATATAAATTTATATATTAATGGTAAAAAAAATAATAATTATTGGCTGTGGCGGTCATTCAAAAATTTTAATTGATATTATATTATCATTACATAATTATGAAATTATTGGTTTTTATGATGATAATATTATTGGTTTATTTTATAATTATCCAATTTTTGGCAAAGTAAATGAAATAGTGAATGATTCTGAATGTTATTATATCATTGGAATTGGTAACAATAAAATTAGACAATTTATATTTGAAAACTATAATTTTTTGAATTGGGATACATTAATACATCCTAATTCAATAATTTCAAGAAATGCTACTATTAAAAAAGGTTCTGTTGTTTGTGCTGGTTCAGTAATTCAAACAGAGGTTATCATTGGGGAAAATTGTATTATTAATACAAATTGTAATGTAGATCATGAAAGTGTTATCGGTAATCATTCAAGTATTTGTCCCGGTAGTGTTATATGTGGAAGAGTTATTATTGAAGATTCTTGTTTCATTGGAGCAAATTCCACTATTATAGAAAATTTACAAATAGGATATGGTAGCATTATTGGTGCAGGAAGTGTTATTATTAGAAATGTTTTACCAAATTCAAAAGTTGTTGGTAATCCAGGCAAAATTATTAACTAATAATTTATTTAATATCATATCCACTTCCTAATAAAATATAAAGAATTTATATAAAATTTAAGTTAAATTGATGTAGTAATAACTATATTTCCAGTTGACTTATTGATAGGATTGAATTTATAATTTCTAATATGGGCGCCAAGACTGGCTTTATTTTTCCAGTAATAGGAATACACTCTAATTGATATTAAGCACGACACCATTGAATATATTCATAATGTGACCCATGTTGTGGATAATTATATAGTTACTTTGGCAATTTATTATTATTATTTCATATTTTTTAAAAATCCAAGATTATTTTCTATAAATCGATTTTGGACATTTATAAATGTCCATTTTTGAAATCCCGAAATACTTTTGAAAAAAAAAATAAATAATAAAAAATACAAAAAATGAGACCATAAAAAAAATTAAGCTCTGGATACTGAAAAAAGTTTTTCAAATTTGTGACGATAATTTTTTTTATTTTACTCTATTTTTTTGGATAAATATTAAGGAATATTTTCTTTAGCTTTATAAAGCTAATGCTTGCTAATAAAAATATGCTAAATATGCCTTTCGTTTTTTATTGTGTGAATTGTGACTATGGATGCTATAAGAAATCATGTTGGAATCAGCATTTGATGACATCAAAACACCACAAAGCTAATTTAGGGCTAATGCCAGCTAATGAAAAATATGCTTGTAAAAATTGTAATATGAATTTTAAACATCAATCTAGTTATTGCAGACATAAAAAAAAATGTATGGTACAAAATGAAGAGTCAATAGATAACAAAAATATAAATACTAATATTGATGTTACTGATACTAGTATAATTATTCAGTTAATAAAACAAAATGATGATTTTAAAAATTTATTAATAGAGCAAAACAAAACATTAATTGAACAAAATAAAACAATTTGTGAATTATCTAAAAATACTACAATAACAAATAGTAATAATAGTATAAATAATTCACACAATAAAACATTTAATTTACAATTCTTTTTGAATGAAACCTGTAAAGATGCGATGAATATAATGGATTTTGTTGATTCAATAAAAATACAATTGTCGGATTTAGAAAGGGTCGGTAAAATTGGTTATGTGGAAGGTATTTCAAATATAATTGTGAAAAATTTAAATTTATTAGATGAAACAAAAAGACCTGTTCATTGTACTGATTCAAAGAGAGAAGTAATGTATGTGAAAGATGAGGATAAATGGGAAAAAGAAAATGAAACTAAAATGAAGTTAAGGAGAGCAATTAAAAAAGTAGCACATAAAAATACAAAAATGCTTAGTGAATTTAGAATGAAGAACCCTGATTGTTTAAAAAGTACTTCTAAGGTTGCTGATCAATATAATAAATTAGTATTTGAAGCTATGGGTGGCAAAGGAGACAATGATGACGAAAAGGAAGATAAAATAATAAAAAATATTGCAAAAGAAGTTATAATTGAAAAATAAATTTCTTTAAGTTACTTTTGAAATTTATTATTTAATTTTATCGAATATTTTTTTCCAAGACTTTTTTCAGAATTTTGATTTTGGACATTTATTTTTGTCCATTTTTGAAAAATAGAAATATATCTTGGAATTTAAAAAAATGAAAATATGTGAGACCATAAAAAAATTTAGCGTGTCAGTGTTGAAATATTTTTTTAAAATTTGTGACGATAATTTTTTTTATTTTTCAATATTTTTTTCGGATAAATATTTAGAAACTTTTCTTGTTTCAATATATGAAACAAGATGAAACAGAAAAGTTGCTCAAAGTTGCTCAAAAATTTATTTGTGAATGTTGTCACTATAATACCAGTAAAAAAAGTAGTTTTGATAAACATTTGTCAACTGATAAACATAAAATTAAAAAAAATGAAACAAATATGAAACAAGAAGTTGCTGAAAATTTCATATGTTTTTGTGGTAAATTATTAAATAGTCGCACTACATTATGGAGGCACAAAAAAAAATGTAATACGCAAAATAGTGAAATAACAAATGATAAAGAATTGATTATGATGTTAATAAAACAAAATACACAATTGATAGAACAAAATGCCCAATTGGTAAAAAATGGTACTCATAATATATCAAATTCGCATAACACAAATTCAAATAATAAAACATTTAACCTTCAATTCTTTTTGAATGAAACATGTAAGGATGCAATAAATATAATGGACTTTGTAGATTCAATAAAAATACAAATGTCAGATTTAGAAAAGGTTGGTAAAATTGGTTATGTAGAAGGGATATCAAATATAATAACTTCTAATCTAAAAGCGTTAGATGAAAATAAAAGACCTGTTCATTGTACTGATTCAAAGAGAGAAGTAATGTATATTAAAGATGAGGATAAATGGGAAAAGGAAAACGAAGAAAAACTTAAACTGCGAAAAGCTATTAAATATGTAGCACATAAAAATATAAAGATGTTAAGTGAGTTTAGAACTAAATATCCTGATTGTTTAAAAAGTACTTCTAAGGTTGCTGACCAATATAATAAATTAGTATTTGAAGCTATGGGTGGCAAAGGGGATAATGATGATGAAAAAGAGAATAAAATAATTAAAAAAATATCTGATGTCACAACAATAGATAAAGAAATGTATTAATATAATTATATAAATACAATTATAATATATTTATTATGTCATTAAAAATAATAAATATAACATTGCCGAGTGATGCAATAATACCAGAAATATTGAGTACTTTCTCTCCAGAAGAGAATTATATGATGTTAAAAATAGGAAGCGAAAGCCTAAGTGAAGGTAGAAAGTTAGTTATGAATTCAACAAGTGACGAGATATTTAAAAAAGTGAGAAATGATTGTAATAAAGAAATAGAAAAATTAAATAGTGAAATAATAAACGAGAGAAAAACTTCTCTCTTGATGAATGAAAAAATAACAAAAATGTATGAAACACAAGTAGAACAATTAAATAAAAAGTTTGAAAATGCATTATCTCAAATAGAGATTTACAAACAAGGTAATTCGGTTTCTCTCAATCAAGAATTAACCAAACTAAAAGAGAAGTACGATTTGTTATTAGAAGAGAAAGATAAACAAAATCAATTAAACAGAGAGGTATTTGATAAAGCAGAAAAATTAATAAATAAAACAAGTAATAAATCGTCAATTTCTATAGGAGATGATGGTGAACAAATATTTGAAACCTTAGCTGATACATTTAAGGATTTTACTGAATATAGAATTGAAAATAAAGCAAAACAAGGTCATAAAGGTGATTTTCATTTATTTTTTAAAGACTTTAATATTTTGGTAGATTCAAAAAATTATTCAGGTAGTGTTCAAAAAAAAGAAGTAATAAAAATAGAAACAGATTTGACAACAAATGATAATATGAAATTTGCTTGGATGGTCTCTCTAAATACGAATATTAGTGATTATAATAAATTTCCAATAATGACAAAATGGATAACAACAGATGTTGGTGCGAAATGTATATTATTTATAAATAACCTTTTAGAACATAAAGATCCAAGAAATATTTTACGTCAAGCTTGGTCAATTTGTAATGATTTCTATAGATTAACAAAAAGTGTTGATAAAGAAGATGGTGAATTAGAAAAATATAGAGAGAAAAGTTTAATGCAAAAAAAACAGATTAATAATTTACAAGATAGAGCTAGTGAATTAAGAAGAGGTATGAATGTATTAAATAATTCATTAAAGAATCTTGATAATGATTTACTTGAAATATTATCGTTAATTTCAGATGATATAATAAATGAAAAAATTCAATTTGATAATATAATAAAAAAATGGTGGAACAATAATATTGAATATGTAAATGATGATGAAAATAAAATGACATCAACAGAAATATGGAATAAATTCAAAAAAGAAAATAGGGAATATATACTTGATAATAAAATAACGATAGAAACATTTAAAGATGTTATTACGTCTAATATAGTTAATAATTCAAACTATGTAGAGAAAACAAAAAAAGGTGTAATTGAATTTGTTGGTTTTAAATGGAGAGAAATAGAAATAAAAGAATTAAAAAATTTAATAATTGAAAATGCAGTAATGGGAAATATAGTAATTGAAGAAAATCCAAAGCCAAAGTTAAAAAAACTTAAACAAAAATTTTATTTTAGCGAAGAAAAAGATAGTCAAATATTAAAAGATTATGAAGATGATAATAATAATATTATGAAAATAAGTACGATAAATAATATTTTGCCTTGGCAAGTAGTCTCTCTATTGATGCAATATAAAGTAATATCGAAAAGAGTTGAAGCACGTGGGTATGATATATATAAAGAGACGGAAGAATACAAAAGTAAAATGATAAATTAATTAATTTTTTTTATTAACTACAAATTAGCAGTAAAATTTATTTGAAAAAATTAAAACTTATATAGTGTCCAAACTTAGTATCAAGTTTGTACCAGGTTTTATTATTTTGTTACCATAATAGGTTATAAAATAATATATAATAATTGATAATTCATTGTAATATGGTCTTGTTACCATTATCGTCTTAAAAATATCAACTATAACAAGAATAATGACAGCATATATGGTAACAAAAATAAAAATAATAAAATAAAATAAGATGAGACCATAATAGATAAGAAAATAAAAAAATAAAATAAAATGAGACCATATATGGTAACAAAATAAAAAGAAAAATTATAAAATAAATTGAGACC